>JADMIO010955741.1_pt1 | contig 128390 bp, 78 predicted proteins | sample 8958161 | NCBI WGS metagenome assembly JADMIO01 (sample SAMN16585339, study PRJNA669376) | soil metagenome | isolation source: Crop rotation soil | place: USA: Cullars Rotation, Alabama | collected 2011
CGCGACTTCAAGTCACGTGAATTCCAAGCTTCGGATCCCACTGTGCTGGAAAGGATAATCGAGCGTAACGCTGGCCGCCGTTTGCGGCGTGTTCGGCACGTAAAAGTTTTTGACGTAAATCGTACCGAGGTCCTGGATGATGCCGTCGTCGTCTACGACGAAATAGCCATTTGGTCTGGAGGTGTAAATGTATTCGCCGACTGCCGCCACACCGCTCAGGAAAAGGGTTGGGGAGAGCTTGGCTTGGAACGCCACTTCCACGCCTGCATTCCGCTGGTCAATGGCCGACAAAATCGAGGTGCCAAAGTTGGTCACGTCGTCCGCAAAGTAAAAGCGGTTCAGTTTCAAACCGTCGTTGATTTGCGTGTAGTAAAAGGTTGCTCTTGCCTTGAAATTAGGCGAGCGAAGCTGGTAGCCTCCTTCGCCGGAATAAACGGTCTCTTCCTTTAATCCCGGAACGAGTTGGTCGCGACTGCGGGGCGAAACGTATGCAGTGCGTAGCTCGGGCGCCCGTTTGATGTAGGCGCCGTTGGCGTAGAAGTAATTTCTGCCGTTGATTTTGAAAGTCACGCCGCCTTTCGAGCCATAGTTCAGGAAGTCCTGTTTTTCGCTATCCCCGAAAGATTCGTTCGGAAAGCGACCATTGCGGAAATTGCCGCTGCGCCAAAAATCAGACCTCGACACGTCGCCGGCGAGGAAAAAATCGAATTTTCGGAACGTAAACTGTCCTTGCAGCCAAGTGCCGTACCGATGCCCTGTGAGGTGGTAATCCCACTTGTAGGTGTCACCTTTGTGCAAGACAACATCCTCATTTTCAAGATTATAGCTTGGCAATTGCCCCGGCAGAGGCGTATCGAGCGCGAAGCGGTCCACGTTCACGAAGTAGTCGCCACCGAGTAAGTCCTCAATGGTGGAAAAATAATGCGTCCGGTCCCGCTGAAAAGTCAAACCGAAGTTCAGGGTCACGTGGTCGGAAACGACATTTTGGTAGGTGCTGGTGGCGCTGTACCGGTCCAGGTCGGAGCGCTGGTTGCTCAAAACGTATTGGGAAAAAATACCTGGCTCGCCCTCCCAGGATTGACCGTTGTTCAGGTTGAAGGAATAAAGGTCATCCCATTGAATTTGAAGCTTGGCTGGATTTGCAATAAAATCGAGCCGGCGATTCTCCGCTTGTTCGAGCACTTCAGGAACTTCAAAATACTCCGCCTCTAACCAGGAAGGTAATTTTCTGTAATAGTCAGGGCGCGGGTCGGGCGCATTGAACCAGTCAAGCTGAGTCCTCCCGTACTTCCCGAAAATATGCCCGCCGGCGGTGCTCAGGGTTGCCTTGTCGGTTAATTGCCAGTCGTGGCGCAAAATGACCATCGGCTGATGGGAATCTACAACCCTTGCGTTGCGCTTTTTGCCGTTTTGCCAGCCCCAGTTCGGGTTGTAAAAATGATCTCCTTCATCCAAATGTGTTTCCGGCACACCGGACCAGGTCCAATGCGAATCGTAGGTATTGCCCCCTGCAAAACTGTTCGCCTCCCGGACGGACGCACCCTGCGAGCCTCTGCGGACGGGCGCTCCGAGCACCGTCAGGTTCAGTAAATGTTTGTCTCCCAGCTTTTTATCTATGGAACCAAAGTAAGAATAAGCGTCGTAAAACGTACCCGGTACATAGCCTTCGTTGGCCCATCTTTTCGAGCCGGAAAAGGAAAACGCCCAGCCGCCGGGCAGCATCCCCGTTGACCAGGTCGCCATGACTCTGCCGGTGTAAGCCCGGTTTGAAAAAAGATAGGAAAGTCGCTTTTGCTTGCGCTGCTCGGAAGCTCTTGTATCAATCGAAGTAGCTCCGCCGATGCTGCCGAAACTGAACGTCACAGGGCTAAGGTCAATGGAAGATTCCCGGTTGCGGGTCACATCGTTCAAGCCACCCCAGGAACCGAAATAAACCGCGCCCGTTTCGAGGTTGTTGACGTGGATGCCATTGAAAAAGACGAGCGATTCCGAGTCGTAGCCCCTGATTTCGAACCCACCGGTGCTGAGATTGAAGGCGGCATTCCGCACGAAAATATCCTCAGAAGCGCCAAGCAAGCCCGACACATTTTGACTGCCTAATTCGCTTTCTTCCTCGTCGCCGGAAAGGGTGACGGTGGGGATTCGGTCCTCGTCGGTGACCGTTGCCTTGCCGGTTTCGGGTTCGACTTGCAGGTTGATTTCACCCAAACTCACTTGACGCTGCACGGACAAATCAACCTCTTGCGTCAAATAAATAAAGCCTTCTTTGAAAAAATTGACAGTTATTTTTTGGCTGTTGGTGTTTGTTTCAAGGTCGAAGTACCCTTTGTCATCGGTGACAACGGAAGCATTCAATACCGTTACTGTCACGCCGGCGATACCTTCGCCGGTATCGGGATTTTTGACCGTGCCGGAAATGTGAGCTGTTTGAGCGAGGGAAAAATGGGCGAGTGAAAGTGTGAAAAAGAACAGGAGAAAAACTCGATTCATAGATTCGTTTTGAAGGCGCAAAGGTAGCATTAACCTTTTGTCAACTTGAAACCGGCGAAAAATTTAACCGCAAATTCAAGCTGTCCACATGAAGAATTGTCGGAGATTTGCGCCGGGAAGAGTTCTCCCATTCCGTTAAATCCATACAGCTTCATGCAAAAAACTTTCGTTCTAGTCCTTTCCCTTTTGCTTCAATGCCTGGCTTTCGCCCAGAAAAAAGAATACAAAATCGCTTGTATCGGTTTTTACAACCTGGAAAACCTCTTCGACACGCTCGACAGTCCCGACACGGATGACCACGAGTTCTTGCCGAATGCCTCCAAACACTGGACTTCTGCAAATTATTGGGACAAGCAAAAAAACATGGCAAGGGTCATCTCTGAACTCGGCACGGAAACCTCACCCGACGGTGTCGCCATTCTCGGCGTGGCAGAAGTAGAGAACCGTCTCGTCCTTGAAGATTTGGTTAGGCAGCCTGCTATTGCAGACCGCCATTATCAAATTGTCCACTACGATTCGCCCGACGAACGCGGGGTGGACGTCGGCTTGATATACCAACCTAGGTACTTTAGGGTGACGGGCAGCCGTTCGATACCGCTCTTAATTTATGGTGACAACGGCGAACGCAATTTTACAAGAGACATTCTCCACGTAGCAGGTTTGCTGGACGGCGAACCAGTGCATGTTTTAGTCAACCATTGGCCTTCCCGGCGAGGCGGTGAAAAAGCCACCCGCCCTATGCGCAATGCCGCTGCCCTGCTTTGTAAGAATGTGGCGGACAGCCTGACAGAACTCGACCCTAACGCCAAAATTATTATCATGGGCGACCTGAACGACGACCCGATCAGTCCCAGTGTAAAAGAAGTGCTGGCTTGCGAAATGGATAGAAAAGAGGTCCGCAAGGGCAAGCTATTCAATCCTATGCACGAGTTTTTCATCAATGGCATGGGCACCCTGGCCTATCAGGACTCCTGGAATTTGTTCGACCAAATCATATTATCTCATGGCCTGGTCAAGGAAAAGCAGAACGGTTATCACTTTCACGAAGCGGTTGTCTTCAAAAGACCTTATTTAATTCAAAAAACAGGACAGTACAAAGGCTATCCATTCCGCACTTTCGATTTTGACAATTATATGGGTGGGTTCAGCGACCATTTTCCGGTATATGTTTCTTTGGTGAAGCGGGTCGCAACGCCGTGAGGTGGTATTGGAAATTGGAAATGTCAAAGCACGTGTTTACCAAATACCACCAACCAAACCACGACCCATACCGTCGTCAAAATTACCAAGCCTCGAACCGTGTTGTGGTATTTCCTTTTTGAATAAAAATTCAGCGCAAAGGCATTCATAGCGATGGCCAGAATACCGCAGGTCCGCTCCCGGAACTTCGGGCGAAATCCAACATCGCTTACTGCTCCGATGGTTTCCAGCAATTCATACAATCCGTAGAAAATAGCGAATGCCACCAAGGGCAATAGGAGGCCTATCAATAAGCCCAACGAAAGGGTGTTTTTTTCCAACATATTTCGAATGCGGAGTACGGAATGCGGAATGACGGAAATTCCGCATTCCGTACTCCGCATTCCGTATTAATCTATAGCAACGCCTTCCAGTGCCTTTAAACTTTCCAGCGCTTCGTATTTTGTCAAATCGTGGCCGGACGGCACAACGGAAACGTATCCATTTTCCAAGGCCCAAACGTCGGTATCCTCCCCGCTGTCCTGGTTAACAAAGTCACCCGTGAGCCAGTAATATTTTTGTCCCCTGGGGTCGGTATTCTCGACATAGCGTTCGACCCAGCGGGCCTCTGCCTGGCGGCAAATTCTAAACCCTTTGATTTCACCGTTTTTTGGATTGGGAAGATTGACATTCAGCAGCTTGCAATTGTCAAGACCTTGTGCCAGCACATATTCCATGATTTCCTGGACGAATGACTTGCAATGGTCGAAATTGGCATCCCAGGAATAATCGAGCAGTGAAAAACCGATGGAATCAATCCCTTCCAGCGAAGCCTCCATGGCTGCAGAGAGGGTACCGGAATAAATGATGTTGATGCTGGAATTAGAACCGTGATTGATTCCTGATACACATAGGTCGGCTTTTCTTCCGTTCAAAACGATGGATTTTGCCAGTTTGACACAATCAACCGGTGTTCCCGTAGACTCGTAGGCCTCAATGTTTCCAAAAACATCCACCTGGTTCAATCGCAGAGGGTCGTGCAAAGTTATTGCGTGACCTTGTCCCGATTGGGGCGAGTCGGGAGCCACGACAATTACATCGCCCAGTTTTTGAGCAACTTCCACCAATGCTTTTAAGCCAGGCGCAGAAATGCCGTCGTCGTTGGTCACTAATATCAGCGGTTTTTTCTTCATCAAAGCTTGGATTTTGAGCATCGGCAAAGGTAGGAAACAACCTTTCTGAAAAACGGGCAAACTTTGGAAAGCAACGGCTGTGTAAAACAAAACCCAATTTCATCCCATTAAAAAACTAGCACCAATCAGGTGTTTGGCGACATTTGCGGATAGCCGCTTATTCGGGGATGGAATGATTTGTAGAGCGAAGCAATTTCAATCCCTGAATCCTCAAATCCTCAACAGCAAAACATGAAACGCAAAAAAATTGTCAAACGGATTTTTATCGGGCTCGGCATTTTTCTGGTCCTGATCATCGGAGCGTTAGCTGCCATCCCGGTCTTTTTCAAGGACGACATCATCGTGGCCGTCAAAGACGGTGTCAACAAAAACCTCAATGCGGTCGTGGATTTTAAAGAGGTGGATATCTCGCTGCTGCGCAGTTTTCCGAATGTCAGTGTCAAAATTTTGGATTACTCTGTGCTGGGAGTGGCTCCATTCGACAGCATCCGGTTGATTGGCGGTGAATCCTTTGGCATCACCGTTGATTTTTGGTCGGCCTGGAATTTTGGCAAAGTCCCCCTCGAAATCAAATCCGTACGCCTCGACAAGCCGGAAATCAATATTATCGTTTTGAGCGACGGCACTGCGAATTACGACATCGCCAAACCGACTTCCGATACCACGGCTGCGGCAGAATTTGCTATCAAACTGGAAGAATACGGCATTTACAATGGTAATATCACCTACGACGACCGCCAAGGCGGCACTTTCGTCAAAGCTACCAACCTGACCCATACCGGTAGCGGAGATTTCACACAGGACATTTATCAGTTGGACACAAAAACGACCATCGAAGAATTGACGATGGGCTCCGGCGGCATTGATTATTTGACAAAAGCTAAATTGACCTGGGATGCCGGTCTACATGTGGATATGCCGAACAGCAAATACACTCTTCGGGAAAATCAGTTGAATATCAACGATTTACAGCTCAACCTGGATGGTTGGGTGGCATTGCCAAATGAAACGGATGTGGACATAGACTTGAAATTTAACACCCCACAAAGCGAATTCAAAAGTGTGCTTTCGCTTGTGCCGAATGCCTACACGGAGGGATTCGAAGGCGTAAAAGCGAACGGGTCATTCAAGCTGGAAGGTTTCGTGAAAGGATTGTACAGCACCATGCCAGAAAAATATCCTTCCTTCAACATCAACTTCCAAATTGCCGACGGCGATGTGAAATATCCCAACCTGCCACTCGGTATTTCCGGAATCAATACGAATGTGGCCGTCAATAGTCCAGGCAGCGACCTCGACCAGATGCTGGTGGACGTTTCAATGTTCAAGCTCAAAATCGGCAGTAATCCGCTGGAAGGTTATTTCAAATTGCGCACGCCGATTTCAGATCCGGATGTGGATACAAAAGTCAAAGGTGTGCTAAATCTGGAGGAATTAAACAAGGCTTTCCCGATGGGCGTCCAAACCCTGAATGGCATTGTCAATGCGGACTTCGTTTTGAAAACGAGAATGTCAACGATAGATGCTGCCGACTACGCCAACGTCAACATGAGCGGCAATGCATCTATCCAAAATATGAACTACGTCGCAGAGGGCATGCCCCCGGTGAAAATCAACACCCTGCGGATGGATTTTACTCCGCAAAAGGTTAACCTTCCCTCCTTCGACATGCAACTGGGTAAAAGCGACCTGACCGGCAGCGGTTCCATTGATAACATCCTGGCCTATTTCTCGCCGGAAAAAACCATGCGGGGCAACTTTGTCCTGCGTTCCAATTATTTCAATGCCGACGAATGGATGACGGAGGAAACAGCAAGCGCCGGAAATCCAGCAGCAGCCAAAACGGAACCTGCCCAAGTAACTGCCATGACCGGCGGCGAAACGTTTAACCGCTTCGATTTCACCTTGGGCGCATCGGTGGGTAAATTGGATTATGACGTGTACAAGATTCGGGACTTGGTAGCGAAGGGAAACTTTAAACCGAATCTCCTGACATTGAGCCAATTAAGCATGAAGATCGGCGACAGCGACGTAGCGGCGAGCGGCTTTTTGTCGAATGTGTGGAACTATGTTTTTTATAACGAAGTCCTTGGTGGTAAGATCGCCCTGCAATCGAATTATCTGAACCTCAATCAGTTTATGACCGATACCCCTGCCACTGCGACAGCCAGTAATGCACCAGCCACCGAACCCATCCTGGTGCCTGCTAATATCAATATGACCTTGGATGCCAAAATCAACAAGGTAAAGTATACCAACATGGATTTGAAAAATCTTACGGGTAGCTTGGCTGTGGCGAATGAGGCGGTGACATTGCAAAACATGAAGGCAGATGGGCTCGGCGGAACGATCGAAATCAACGGCGGCTACAACACGAAAAATCATGCGAAGCCGAAATTCGACTTCGGTATGAACCTTCAGAAGCTGAATTTCACCGAATCCTTTGAAGCATTCAATACATTCCAGGCGATTGCACCCGTCGGCAAATTTTTGGAAGGGCTTTTCAGTGCGAAACTGACCTTGAGCAGTGAATTGACCAATAACCTGATGCCCGACCTGAATACGATCACTGCGGAAGGCTTGCTACACACCCTGGACGCGGCACTGAGAGGATTCAAACCGCTGGAAAAAGTAGGAGAGAAGCTCAACATTGATGCGCTGAAAAACCTCCAGTTTAAAAACACAAAAAACTGGTTTACCGTGAAGGACGGCGCTGTGCTGGTTGAAGATTTCCAGCATACCTACCAGGATATTTCTATGAAAATCGGCGGCTCCCATAAACTAACCGGCGGTATGGATTATCACATCGTGGCTAAAATTCCCCGTGATAAAATTGGAAAAAATCCACTTGGTGCTGCCGCCAATTCAGGACTTGATTTTCTCTCGAAGGAAGCCTCCAAGCTAGGGGTTAACCTCGATGCCGGGGAATTTATTAATGTCCAGATCAACATCGGAGGCAGCATTTCCGATCCTAAGTTGACCTTTAAAGTGCTCGGTTCGGAAGGTAAATCTTCATTAAAGGAAGCTGCAACAGCTAAAATCGAGGAAGAGGCACAGAAAAAATTGGATGAAGCAAAGGCCGAGGCCCAAAAACGGCTCGATGCCGAAAAAGAAAAAGCCGAAGCTGCCGCTAAAAAAGCAGCCGACGAAGCCAAAGCCGAAGCCCAGAAGCGCCTGGATGAAGCCGCCAAAAAAGCGGAGCAAAAAGCGGCGGAAGAATTAAAGAAGAAAGCGGGTGAAGAGGCGAAAAAGAAGCTGGAAGATTTGAATCCTTTGAAAAAGAAGAAGAAGGATGGCAGTGGCGGTGGATAAAGATGGATTATTTTTGCTGATGAAAATGCCGGGTAAAATTGCCCGGCATTTTCATTTTACTTGTAAATCAATGCGGTATGTTTAAAAAATGGCTTTTCCCAGCATTCGTTGCTGCTATGCTGTCAGCTTGCGCCAACGAACCTACGGCTACGGCCCACCAGCCTCAAAACCTACCGGCAAATAGCGCCGGCCAACCTGCACCAGATACCGTCTCCCTCCAGGGTTCCAGCGGTTCAAAAGGAAAAGTTTCGGCGCCCAATTCCCAATCCGCAGGCTCAAAAAACGAAGCCGTTTCCAAGTTGAAAGCGGAAGCATTGCAAGAAACCGACTATCTCGGAAGGGTAAAGTCTTCTCTAATCACCTTACAGGAAGAATTTAACAAGTCACAGGGCAAAGTGAAAGGCCAGGGAAAGGTTTCCGTATTTGTGGACGAGAACTTCATCCTGCTGCTCAAAAACGAAACCGGCAGCGACGTTTTTGAATCCAAGGTAAACCTCAAAAACCTAAGCTGGGAAAATGGGGGTATGGAATTGATTCCAAACACCAAGCCTGGAGACTTTCCCGGTTTCAGGATTCATAAGCGGGCCGGCAAACCCGGCGTGGAAATTTTCAAAAACGGCAAGCTGGAAAAAGAGCAGGATTTCCTGGAAATCTTTTTGGCAGAGCGCTCGAACGTGGAGCGGGCAGTACCTGCTGTGGTGCAAGCCTTGATGGTTGCACAAGGGAAGAGCTAGGATCAAGGAGTTTCAGGTTCCACAGTTTCATATGTTGTGAAACAGGAATCCTTAAATTACTTTGTCTGCGCAGGATGTGCTTGCGAAGGCGTCGGGCTTGGCTTTGAATACGAAACCCATGCTCAGAATATAGCCCATTGCCTCTTTCAACGCCGTATTCGACTGGAATGCCGGGTCGGTGTTGATGTCAGCATGAACTTCGAGTTCTACGTCGTAGGCATCCAGCAAGTCGCAAAGACTGTAAGCCACTTCCACCGATTTAGCCACCTCCAGAATCATCCGCTCCTTCAATCCCATCCGCTTTTCCATCCTGGAATTGTGAATAAACATGAAGCCGCCTTTTTTTTCCCGAAGGAAAACGATGACGGTTGCAAATTCGACAGCGTCGCCCCGCACCTGGGAGTCGGATCCGATGCAAACTTTCAGGCGGTAGCCCGCCTCCCGTTCCCGGAGGATGGTTTGCTCGACCGCTTCCTTTAGCGGCTGGTCAATGGTTTGTCCGTTTAATTTCCTCCATCTTTCCATAGTTCAGAGAGTTTGGTTTGCGAAAAGTAAGAACTTTTGTCAAATGAATAATTTGGCAATTATTCAGTTCATGAAAAGGTAATGCCAAAAAACAGCCGGCTAAACGGAAGGTTGTTCTGGAAAAGTTCCCAAATTCGGTCAGTAGGTCATTGCGTCATCAAGTCAATCAATGCCAAAATGACTCAATGACATAATGACTTTATTTAAACCGAATCGCTTTAACGGGACTGATTCTGGTGACCAGCCAGGAGGGAAGGATTAGAAACAAAAGTGTTACGACCAGCGTGCCGGCATTCAAGGCGAGGACCGTAAAAAGGTTTAGCCGGACCGGTGCGACGGAGAGATAGTAATTTTCCTCCGATAACTGAATCAACCCGAATTTTTCCTGGAGGAAGCAAAAAGAAAGACCGGCCAGATTTCCCCAAATTAATCCCAGAAGAATAATGTAGCCGGCGTGGTAAAGGAAGATTTTGCGAATGCCCCAATTGGTTTGCCCCAATGCTTTCATGGTACCAATCATATTCGTTCGCTCCAAAATTAGAATCATCAGCGCCGTGACCATATTGATTAAGCCAACGACCAGCATTAGGACCAGAATGACTACCTCGTTGATGTCCTGCAGGGCGAGCCACTCGAATATTGCGGGATATTTTTCGCGGATATTTTCGCAGTAAAGGTCGCCGGGAATTTCATTCAAATAGATATAATCGGTAAAAACGTCGAGGTCGCGCAGGTCATCAATAAACACCTCGAAGCCGCCCACCTCGTCAGGTTGCCAGGCCAGGGTCTGTTGAACTTTTCGCAGGTCTGCGAGGGCAAACTTGCGGTCGTATTCTTCCAGGCCTGTTTTGTATATACCCTGAACTTTGAAAGCCCTGGCAAGGGCCTCGCCATCCTGCACATAGTTGAAAATAAACTTGTCGCCAACCTTCAATTCGAGCCGGATAGCGGTTTGTTTGGAGATTACGATGCCATTTCCCACCGTGTCGTCCTGCACGAGTGGCTGCCCTTCCACGAGGTATTTTTTGAAAAACGACCAGTCGAAATCCTCGCCGATGCCTTTTAAAATGATTCCTTCAATTTCTTTTTTGGTTTTTAATATGCCCGGCTTCAAAGCAAAAGCCTGAATGTGTCGGATGCCTCCCTGCGTTTGCCGCTTTACCTGGCGCGGCAGTTCGTATCCAAGGATGGTGGGAATGTCATCGTAAGTGATTTGGCCGATGTTTTCAATGGCAGGATAAAACGGCTGGTTAATTTTTATCGGAACCGACTCGCCCGTTGTCCGGTTAATTTGCGTACTCGTGATGTGAATGTGGCCCCAAAAGCCGAATATTTTTTCTCCAATTTCATGCTTAAACCCCGAAATCACCGCCGTCGAAACAATCATGACGGAAAGGCTCAAGGCCACTGCTATCACCGCTATTCGAATGATGAGCCGGGAAAACGATTCTCCGCTGCTGGTGGCGACTCTTTTGGCAATAAATCGTTCGAGGTTCATAATGGCAAAGGAAGAAGGAAAAAGTAATAAGGCAAAAGGAAAAAGGAAACTGTGGTGAAGGACGAACAGGTTTCGCTCATTTCCTTATTTGGCCGGCAAGGTTATTTTTGCCGACTTTAAAAAAATACAAATGAATTTTATCGAGGAGTTGCGCTGGCGCAACATGATTTTCCAAACTACCGAAGGAGTTGAGGAGCACCTGACAACCGGAATGCGAACAGGCTATATTGGCTTCGACCCGACTGCGCCGAGTATGACCATTGGAAACCTCGTACAGTTTCAAATTCTTAAACTTTTTCAGCTTTCAGGAAATCGTCCCGTGGTATTGATGGGGGGTGCTACGGGTAGAATCGGGGACCCTTCGGGGAAAAGCGCGGAGCGTCAATTGAAATCCTACGACGAATTGGACGCAAACCTTGACCGCCAGAAGATGCAGGCAATGAAATTGCTCAATTTCGAGGAGGGTGAAAACCGCGCCATCCTCCGGAACAACCTCGATTTTTACAAAGAAATGAATGTCCTTGCCTTTCTGCGGGATGTCGGAAAAACCCTGACCGTCAATTATATGATGGGCAAGCAAAGTGTCGCGGACCGTATCGAGTCCGGTTCAGGACTTTCCTTTACCGAGTTCAGCTACCAGTTATTGCAGGCCTACGATTTCCAATGTCTTTTTGAAGAACATGGCTGTACTTTACAAATGGGAGGCAGCGACCAATGGGGCAACATTACCAGCGGCACGGAATTCATTCGGCGGAACCTCGGAGAAAAAGCATATGCCGTAACGACCCCATTGCTGACCAAATCCGACGGCACGAAATACGGCAAGTCGGAAGCAGGTAACATCTGGCTCGATCCGGAAATGACCTCTCCGTACAGGTTTTACCAATTTTGGATCAACACCGCTGATGCCGACCTGTCAAGGGTTCTGCGCTATTTCACGCTTAAATCAAGGGAAGAGGTGGAAGCCCTGGAAGCTGAATTTGCCGGAAATCCACAGGCGCTCAAACGCATTTTAGGGGAAGAATTGACGCTCCGGATCCACGGCAGGGCAGCTTTTGAATCCGTACAACGAGTGTCGGAATTGTTGTTCGGAAAGCAATTTCAGAGAAGCAGCCTTTTGGAATTGGACGAAAAGGAACTGGCCATGGTGGCGGAGGAAATACCCTCGCACATTGTTCCGAAATCTGCATTAGCAAACGGGCTCAATATCCTCGATTTAATGGCCGAAAAAACAACCATCGTCCCATCCAAAACCGAGGCTAAACGGGCCATACAGGGAAATGCTGTTTCTGTGAACCTGGAAAAGATTGAAACGGTGGATTTCACAGTTCACCAGGGATCCCTGCTGCACGGAAAGTATTTGATGCTGGAAAACGGACGAAAGAATAAGTTTATGGTGGTGGCGGAGTGAAACGTTGGGTCATTAAGTCATTGTGTCATTAGGTCATTGGGTCCTGAAAAATGACACAATGACCTAATGACTCGATGACCAACTAGTTAAACCAGGTCGAATTGCAACCTTGCCAAACTATTGTAGACCCCGTCTTCGATCAGGGATAATTCATCGTGGGTTCCTTGCTCCACAATGCGGCCGTGCTCGATGACGTAAATACAATCTACATTCCGGACGGTGGCCAGGCGATGGGCAATAATAATGGAGGTGCGCCCTTCCATGAGCTTATCCAGCGCTTCCTGAACCACCTTTTCCGATTCAGCGTCGAGGGAAGAGGTGGCCTCATCCAGTAATAAAATGGACGGGTTCTTCAGGATTGCCCGGGCAATGGCAATTCGCTGCCGCTGGCCACCTGAAAGTTTAATGCCCCGCTCGCCCACGATGGTTTCCAAGCCTTTCGGAAAAACGGAAATAAACTCCCAGGCATTGGCTTGCCTGGCAGCTTCGATGATTTCCGGTTCGGAAGCATCGGGTTTTCCATATAAAATATTCTCCCGGATGGTCCCGCCGAACAGCAGTACTTCCTGCGGTACGATAGCGATGTTTTGACGGTAAGCGGTCGTATCCATGTCGAAGATGCTCTTGCCATCCACCAAAATTTCTCCGTTGCGGACTCCGTAAAATTTCAATACCAACTGGACAATCGTAGATTTTCCGGCGCCACTGGGACCTACCAAGGCCACCTTCTGACCCGCCGGAATTTGAAAGTTGATTCCTTTGAGCACCGGCACGTCCGGCCGGGTAGGGTAGTCGAAATGCACCTCCCTGAATTCAATGTTCCCTAACAATTTTCTTCCTGTCGAATGGGTATTACCCGCTACTTCCACTTCCCCCGATTCATTTAGTATTTCCCGGATGCGCTCCGTAGCGCCGACGGCTCCCAGGAGTTCGGTATAAAAATTTCCCAGTCCTGCGATGGCGCCGCCGATGGCTGCGGTATAGACTACAAATGAAATCAACTGGCCCGGCGTAATAATGCCCCGGTTTACCATCACCGCTCCTTCCCAAATGATGAAAAATAAGGCCCCGAACAGGACCGTAATAATAAAGGCAGCGAAAAAGGAGCGCCCCTGCGCATATTTCAGCGAAACCTCCACGGTTTTTTGAATGGACCGGCCATAGCGCAATTTTTCAAAAAGCTCGTTGGTGAATGCCTTCACCACGTGAATGGTCTGCATCGTCTCGCTGAGAATAACATTGGAATTGGCGAGTTCTTCCTGCCGGACCTTCGACAATCTGCGGATTTTTTTACCGAAAAACATTGCGCCGACCACGATGACCGGGAAGGTTGCCAGCATAATGAGCGCCAGCTTCGGCGTTGTAAAAGCGAGGAAAATTACCCCGGAAACAAGGATGATGATCTGCCGAAGAAATTCGGCAATGGTGATGGAAAAGGTGCTGTAAAGCTTCTCGACGTCTGCAGTGACCCGGCTGACAAGTTCTCCGGTCCTCGTCTTTTCAAAAAATACGATGGGAAGGGTAATGAGCCTGGCATATAAAGCCTGCCGCACGTCAGCCGTTCCTTTCTCGCTGATGACCGCAAAAAGCTGAATTCGAAAATAGGAGACGACCCCCTGGGTTAATAGCACCGCGATCAGCACGTAACCTATATCTCGCAGCGTCAAACCGAAGCGTGATTTGCCAAGGGCAATGTCCACCATCTCACCGGTCAGCGGCACCAACACCATGAAAACGATGCTCGAAAGGAACAGCAAAAACAATCCGATGATCAGGTGCCAACGGTACGGTCTGACAAACCTGAAAATTTTAAGCGCTTCCCGAAGGCGTTCGCCGGTGATTTTTTTTTGTTCAGGCTTGGTATCTTCGGGTGTGTGTAAGGTTTGCTTGGCCATGAAATTCGTATTTCGAAAAAGGAAGGTATGATAACGTAAAAATCAGCGCTTCGGTTGTCAAATCTGAATCTTCATTTCCAGGCGGTAATACCTGCCCGGCATCGGACGTGCTGCAATCACTTCATAGGTTTCATTCAAAAGGTTTTCAACCGCAACCTGCACTTGAAACTGGAACGGCTCCAATCGAAATCCCTTTCCCAGCTTCAACGATCCAATCTGATATGCTGGCAGCGAATTTGAATCCGAATTGTCGGTGGTGGTGAACCGCTTTCCGGTAAACACATGGCCATAATTTAAGAATATGCTTTTAAAGCTTACCAGGAAACCCAGATTGCCGTTGCTGACCGGCGTGTAAATCAGTTGCTTCCCAAGTAAGGAAGGCATATCCTCTTGATAAATTCTTTCGACGGTGCTACGGGTCAGTGCCCAGTTCAGGTAAGTAAAAAGTTGCCACTCTCCCTGTTTTAATTTGGTTTGCATGGCTATCTCCAAACCCCTCGACCGGACACTGCGGCGATTCTCCGGTTTAAAAATGCCGCCGGCAGAAGTCCAGACAATCCAGTTTTCAACCCAATTGTGGAAGGCGGTTAAACGCGCCTGGACCAGCATGTTTTGACCAAGCTGCGACCTTTGAATGCCTATCTCCTCTCCCCAGGCGGTCTCAGGCTTCAGGTTAGGGTTGCCTTTGGCGAACGGTTCCTGCCAATACAGGTCGTTAAAAGTGGGCAAATTGTAATTTTTGGAAATTCGGCCTGTCAGTTTCCAGGGTTGACTTAGTTGAAGTTCCGCGCCGGTTGAGACAACGATTGGAATGAATTTGCCGTCCACCCATTCCTGTCTTCCTTCCAAGGTCCAGGCAAGCTTTTCTTTCCAGAAACCATGCTGCCAACTGGCGTATGCGGCCAGGCGATTGCGTTCCTGAAAGCCCGTTTCCCTGGTGGTAGCGGTCTGCCGGGTACCATGCAATCCGACCCGTAAAACCCGGCTCTTTCGGAAAAAAACGGCCTGTTCAACCTCTCCGATCCAGGTCCTGGAACGGCTTTGTGAGGAATCAACAAGATCGGTGAAAAACAGAATGCCTTCTTCAAAATATCCGGCTCTCGCCTTTGCCACGTTATGGTCGGTGATCTTTGACCATTCTAAGCCCAACCGGCAGGCGTCATCCTGTTGTCTGGCGTGGCTGTTGCTTTCGGTGCGGCTGGGTGGAATTTGCCGGTCGGCTTGCTGATACCAGAAAAATGATTTCAATTGTTGTTGTTCACTGATTTTCAGGAGGTTGTTCTGGTGAATGCCCCATTGCTTAGTACGGGCGTCCTGCTGATTGACGCCATCTGATGCTGCAATGGGGAAGTCATTTTTGGCTTCCCGGAAAAAAAATCCGGCGCTCGTTGCGTTGCTTTTCCCGCCAATGGAAAGATTCCCGGTTTGTCCAAGTTCGTGAAAGCTGCCAAGGCTGGTATTTAAGGTGACTTTTCCAGGTACATTCCTGCGAAGGTTATTCTCCAGAAAAACCGCTCCACCGAGAGAGCCGCTTCCCTGCAAGGTACCGCCTCCACCATGTTGCACCTTGATTTCATCCACCATGGAAACCGGAAAGAGCGCGAAATCCATCACCCCGTTCATCGGATTTTGAAGGTTGAACCCATTCCATAAGATGGATGTATGGCTTGCACCGCTGCCGCGAAAACCTGCTGTTGCCAGGCTTCCCAAGCCATACGATTTGAAAAAAATACCGGTTTGCCGGCTTAATAGTTCAGTCAGAGAAGCGGAGCCATAGGTCGTAAGCAATTGACTGTCAATCGCCTGAATGTGACTTCCAACGCTGTATTTATTGATTTTTGCAGCTTTGATTTCAACCGGTAACATGGAAAAAGCGGTGTCACTTTGTGCAGTAAGGGCCTGCCCTGCAACAAGCAAAATCAAAAAAACAAGGTGGCGAATCGAAACACTTGGACGCATAACGCGCAAAGAAACTAAACTAAATGCCCACCCTGTGCTCGATTACCTGACCAAAGTCAAATCCCCTTTTTTTGTGACCGGTTCTCCGTCAGGCTGCAGCAGCCGGATGCTGTAAATATAAACGTCGGACAGCGCTGGTTCACCGTCCTGTTTGCCATCCCAACCTTCGTTGCTGTTTTCCCGGTCGAAAACTTTTTGCCCCCAACGGTTGAAAATTTGCATCGAGAGCACCGAAACATTTTCGCCGGCAGCTATCACCTTAAATACGTCGTTTACTCCGTCTCCATTGGGAGTAAAGATGTTGGGGATGTCGTACCTGGAGGATAATACCGTAATCGAGATAGAAAGCGTATCGGTACAGCCCAGTTCGTCCGTGACGGTAACTGCGTAGGTTTCGGCCGGAACCACGAACGGCTTGACCTGGGCCGTGTCGCTGGTGCTACCGCTCGACCACATATAAGCTTGAGCTGCTATTGAGGTTTCAACGTCGAGGACGACCGTCGTCCCTTGAAATACCGTATCCGGTTTGTCCGAGGTGATTTCAAGGATTTCAATGCCAGGCACAACCTCAACTACCACCGAATCGGTTAACGAAAAACAAGGAGTCGTAAAAGTGACCGTGACCGTATTCACGCCAGGTTGCAGCGAAGGTAAAAACGACGGTTCCATTCCTGCGCCCGGTTGCCATAGGTAGGTGCCGGGAATACCGCCGTCAGCAAAAAGGATAACAGGCTGCCCACTGCATACAACCGTATCGTTGCTCACCGAAAGAAGGGGATTGTCCGCTACGAAAATGGTAATAGAATCTGCCACTGCCGGGCAAACGCCGTTGGATACGAGGACGAAATAAGTGGTGGTGGCTACAGGGCTTACGGAAGGGGCGGGACTCAGGCTGATAAATGCTGGATCGGTTGCAGTCCAGGCATAGCTCAACGAATTGTCAGGCGCGAGATTAAGGGTAATTGAATCACCCGGACAAAGTACATTTTCGGGAAAGACGACAAACGGCGGGACAAAAACTTCTATCGTGACCGAACCCTGTACTGGGCAACCTTCGAATTCGCCGGAAACGGCATAACTGGTCGTCGTGCCCGGTGTGGCAATTGGGTCCGGGCAATCGCTGCAACTCAAACCGGTGGAAGGTTCCCAGGAAAACGAGATGGGGTACGGGGAAGCGGCATGAAGCTGCACCGACTCACCGGAGCAAATCACGGCCTGGTCGGGGGTAACTGTAATTGCATTCGAGGCAACCACCGTTACCGTGGCAAAAGCGGTGTCCTTGCAAAAGCCATTTGTTGTAATACGCTGATAAGTAGTTGTTTGACCGGGCTGGACGAGCAAATTAACCAGCGAATCAGGGGTCAGTTGTCCTTCAACCGGCGACCATTGAAAAGTGATTTGCGAAAAACTGGAAGAGTCGAAACCGGGCGAACCGAGCAGCACCAGCCCGCCTTCACAAATCAAGGTATCTGCCGGCAAAATCCCCAGGCCGGATGGCAAGGAATCTACCTGAACCAATACGCTGTCGAGGGATACGATAGGACAACCGGCTGTACTGGCTTCCAAATAATAGACAGTGGTCTGCACAGGGGTTACACTTGGATTGGCTTGGCTGGAAACAAAACCGCCGGGGTCGGAAGTCCAGGAGTAGGTGACGCCTGCTGTCGCAGCCCCGCCGATTAAAACGGTGGTGCCCTGGCAGATTTGTTGGTCCTCGCTGATGGTGAAAACGGGTGCCGGGCTTGGGAGAACGGTCACGGTCAGTGCATCCGAAGCACTGCAATCCGGCGTGGTTGCGGTAGCTGTAATGGTGAAGGTTCCGGCCGCAGCAGCCGTCAGAACTGGATTTGGGCAATTATTGCAACTGAGAAAACCGGCAGGTCCGGTCCAGTTGTAGCTGACATTAGCGGCGTTGACACCGGCTTGCAACTGGATTTGTTCATTCAGGCACAGCGTCTGGTCAGGTCCGGCATCCACGTCGAGCAAAGAAACCTCCACCTGCAGGGTATCGGCGTTGCACAGGCTGAAAACGGCTACGTTATAGACGGTCGTTTGAGAAACGGTGGCTACCGGATTCGGGCAATGGGTGCAACTCAGGCCAGTGGCAGGAAACCAGTTGTACACTTCGGCTCCTGTTGCAAAAAGCTGGGCAGACTCGCCCGGGCAAACCATCACATCCGGGGATACTGTAAAATTAGCTGCAGCCGGACCCAGCACACCCGGAGTCGTCGGTTCGAAATCAATGGCAACTGCGCCGCTGACAATCTGGTCTCCCCAATCGTTGATGAGGACTAAATAATATTCTCCCGTTTCCACTTGAAGCGGCTTCACAAAATCATCGCCGTTTGCATCTTCGCAGACGTCCGTAACCGGGTTTCCGGTGGCAGGGTGCTGATTTGTCAGGCCAGTGGGATTGGCCCCGTCGGCATAAGAGCTTCGGGCAGGCTGGTTGAATTGCGCAAAATCGCAAGCGCCGGCAGGACTGGATACCGGGCCCCAAATTTGGAAATCAATGTCAGAAGCTTCGTCCGGGTTGGCAGCCTGAAGCACAAAGCCAAATTCGCCATCGGCTTGTGCCTGAAAGTAAAACCACGTGTAATTCAGTGGAAAAAAAACACCCCAGCAGCCAAGGTTAAAAAAGGAAATAAAACCCGGTTCGCCGTCGCCCGGCGCTACGCTGACGATGGCCGGCAAGTCACCGCAGCCATTTAAGGACAAAGCATCCTCGCAATTTGCAGCCGAAGGGAACACGACCGGGCAGGCCACTTCTTGCACAGCAATACTGAAAGGCGTGCAATTGTTGGCATTGTCCACCACGATGTAATACGTTCCGGCCTGGTCCAAATATGCCGCATTGATGCTGGGGTCGGATTGTCCGAGGCCGCCGCCGGATTGCCCGATACAATCCATCGCCACGTCTGGACAGGCGTCGTAGATACCAACGCCGGTGGCAGCGTTCGAACCGGTAACAGAAACCCCGATACATTCGTCGCCAGGCGATTGATAGGTAAAAACGTAGTCTTCCGTGGCGAGAAAATCGTCGTTGTTACAGGGCCCTTCCATAATTTCATTTCCAGTACCACAGGTTGTCAGGTCATTGGCAGCATACGGCAACCCCGGAATGACGGTTGGATTACTACAGGTGGAGGGGGGTGCCACCGTGCATGCTTCTGCGGTGCATTGCCAGGTCAGTTCAAAACCTTCGTCTACGAGGACGTTGTCCGACGAAAACAGCAAGGTCACGCACTGGCTTTGCATTTGAATTTCGATGTTGCTGGCAAAACCGTCCAGCTTGGCGATTTGGGGCGCGTTGGTATTGTTGCCGGCAAAAAAAGACAGGTTATCGAAATTGGTTTCGGTCGCCAGTTCCAATACATTAATAAGAATGCACTCGTGGACATCCTGCGGACAAATGGTAAAGGTCTGGTTTTGGTTGTTGGAATAGTCACCGGTCGGACCGCCTGAATCGAACAGGGTTCCGGCACAGGAGGAGGCAAAATTGGCTGAACCCAGGGTAAATACCGGGTCGTATTCTTCAATGCACAGCACAAAATCGCCCCAATTCGGCGAACCGGACGCCGACCAGTCGCTGATTCTCAGAAAATAGGACTGACCCGGCGTCAAGCCGAACATGTCCAGGGTTAATGACTGGTTCGGCAAAGCGGCTGCACAGTTTATTTCTTCCAAACCATCTATTTCGCAATCTCCGCGGTAAAGGGCAGCCTGGGGCTGTTTCAGACTGCCATCGGGTCCGGCAACGCCGTTGACCGTTAACGTAAAATCCACCGCCCCGCCGCTGGCCGGCACATCGAAGGAAAACCAGACATCCCGCTCCACCATACTTCCCACGAAACAAATCGGGACATTGTCACCGGGTTCAGAAAAAATGGTGGAAGCGGTGGCATCCACATTATGGAAGGTATCAGACACCGGACAAACGGGTGCTTCTCCAAGGTGAATAGCCCCGGCACAGTTGTCGTTGGCTGGTTGGGAAAACAAGGATAAATTCAGGAAAAGGAGCGCCGCCGGGGTACAGAATTTCTTCATTTTTTGCTGTGTTTCAAAGATTGGAAAGGATGCAGGTATCAGGCGCTCAGGCAGTGGTCGGCTGGAAAATGTGTCTTTTTTGGAAAGACAAAAGTAGGGAGGAAATTTTGATTGCCCCAAATACATGTTGATATTTGGCTCTCATGGGACAAGCTAAATTCTCAATAAATTCCAGCTTTTGAAAGTTTCTTTTCCCATTCGAGGATTTTGCCAAAAAAAGAAGCAACGTACCTGTTACCTCTTTGTCCTTCCCGACGTTAACAATTTGTTCGACAGGCCAGCCGGTCTGTATTTTTTCACAAAAAATTCATCCGATATGAAAAGAGTGTACCTTTTCGCAGCCTGTACCCTTGCGTTCATGCTGCTGGCAGGCAACGCCATGCTGATGGCGCAACAACCCGCCACTCCTTCCGAACCCTCCAAAGTCGTCATTATTCAAAAATCCACCGACGACGACGGCGCTGTCATCATCAAGAAAAAAAGGATCGAGAAAGGCCAGGACCTCGATTCCTACCTCGAAGCGCTGGAACTGGAATCCTCCGGTGATAATGTTGAAGTTATCGTCGTGACCGATGAAGAAGGCGTTGAAACCAAAGAAAAATTCGATGGCGAAACGGTCTTCTTTTTCCGCCAGTCCAAGGACGGGCACGAATTCAAATCCTGTGACAAAATCAAGCACCACGAGAAAATGGTGCAGGGCCTGGAACGTATGCACATCATGGTTCCCAGCCAGGAAATGATGCAGCACCAGGAATTCGTATTCCAAAACAATTTCAATTTTGACCAGCACGCGGTCGTTGCCTACACCAACGATGAGAAAAGGACTTTCCTCGGTGTTACTTCCGAAGATGGCGAAGACGGCCTCCACCTGACCGGTATCGTTTCCGGCAGCGGCGCCGAATCGGCCGGGCTGCAGGAAGGCGACGTGATGACCTCCATTGCCGGACAAGCCATCCGCACCACCGGTGACCTGCGCAATGTGCTTGCGAAGCATGAGGCTGGCGATGCAGTCGCTATCAACTATCTCCGCAATGGCCAGCCGATGCAAACCACGGCCGAATTGACGGAGAAAAAGAACGATTATACCTACGCCTACAATTACAACTATTGGGAAAGAGACCCCTGCAAGCCCTTCATCGGCGTCTACGTGGGAAGTTGGGGACAGGGCGAACAAGGCGTTGGCGTGGTTGGTATCGTGCCGAATACCGGCGCCGAAAGAGCTGGTTTGCAGGATGGCGACCGTATTCTGGCACTCGACAATATTCCGGTAAACACGCACAACGAACTCGTGACCGAACGGGACAGGCACAATGCAGGCGACTATTACCTCATTACCTATCTGCGCAACGGCGTAAAAGGCGAGGTAACCGCACAATTCAAGGAATGCCCGAAAGAGCAACCGGCACAACCGGCGCAACCGGAACAGCCACAGATCGTGGAAGAACCGGTTCCTGCTCCGGCTCCACCGGCACCTCCGGTTGAATTCAATGACAATACCCTGCAATTCGAGGAATTGTCTGCCTTCCCGAACCCGACCTACGGCAACGTGAACATCCGGTTTGAAGGCGAAGCCGTCCCGACGACTTTTACCATTACGGATGTCAATGGAAGGGTGGTGTTCAAGGATAACCAGCCTAACTTTGATGGCCTGTACAACAAACAAGCTGACGTCAGCAGCGGCGTTCCCGGCAACCTGACATTGACGGTTCGCCAGGGTGACAAAGTGGTGTCCAAGCAAGTAGTATTGCTGAACAGGGCATGATAAAATGCTTTCAATAAAAAAGCCGCCGGGGGATTTTCCTTCGGCGGCTTTTTTATTACCGGAAGCACAGCTTTTAAGCTGTTTTGGAGTGCGACGTTCACGGCGCAGGTAGCAAAGTTTTCAAGCTATTTTGGGGTGCTCCAATCAAAGCGCAAGCCGGCGTAAACGCCGCCCAACAGGACACCGTAAACGGTGTGCTACCGGGTGCGCAACGTAGATTATTTATTAAACACATAGGCACATGTGACACATAGGTTATTTAGGCAATGGAAATCTATGTGACCTATGTGTTTATGTGTTTATGTGTTTGTGTGTTTATCAAAAATAGCTGGCAAATCCCACCTGAATCCCCGCCGTTTTTACGGGCGGATTCCCCAACAAATCCTTGGTCCAGTGGTAGCGAAAGTTTGCCCGTAACACCGTGCTTTGCACCGGCCGGAAGCTGATACCGGCAGCAATGGCATCCACTTCATCGCCGATGGAATCGCCGGTTTCTTCAAATTTTCCGGCGTTGTAATCTATGCGTTCAACCCGGAGGTTGAGGTTGAGCTGGCTGTTTTCAAACCGAAGCAATTTCCGCTGAAGCACCAGAAATATGGCTTCCACATAGCCACCCCATTGCCGCTTGCCGTAAAACTGGCCGGCATTTTCAAAAACTTCGATGTTTGCCAGGGCAAACTCACCGTTCATCGTAAGGCGGCGAAAAGGCTTGGCAGTAAAATCCAAGGCCCATAAGCTGAGACTTCGCTTTTTATCAATGCGCAAGCCCTCCTCCCGGAATTTGTTGTAGATGCACCAGTATCCGGAAACCCCGACTTCTCCCCATCGCCGGTGCCGGAAAGCCACCTTCCCTGTGACAGCAGGTGAACCGTTGTTGTCCTCGCCGAAGGCTTCCTCCGATTTGCCCGCCTGCAGGAAAGTCCGGTTTTGGTCGTTTTCGGCCAGCCCTTCCTGCAGGCCATTGACCAGGTAGAAATCATAGGTAAAAACCTGGTTTTCCCCATACAGCTTTCCATACACGCCAAATCCGACTTCCGACAAGGTAGAGGGTATGATTTCCGTCGAAACCAAAGGCCGCTCCACAAACTCCCACAACGGGCTGTCGTGGCGGGGATTGACGCCGCCGAGCGGCGGCAGTAAAATCCCGCCCCGGACGTTGAAAGCTGGATGAAAAGTCAGGTCCAGCACGGCCGTTTCCAGGGAAATTTCCTCTGTACCATGCTCGAATTCAAGTTCCGACAAAAACTTGATACGCTGGGCAATCGAGGAATAAAGGAAAATATTGAAGCGGCGCAATTCCATGGAAAAGCCGTCCGTGACGCCGTCGGTCACGAAATAGTTGGTATTGCCTTCTACATAGCCGCCGACGGCAGTAGATGTTTGGCCCATCGTAATAAATGGGCGGTTAAAAATGGCGTCTTGCCGGGTGTTCAGGGAAGAAGTGTCAGCAGCTTTTCGCTGCAAAAAAGCGGCGCTTGTATCCTGTTGGGCAGCAGCGTTAGTCAGTGCGAACGCCGTCAAAAAAGGTAGAAGATGTTTCATCGTAAGAAAATAGTGATGTTTTCAGCGTCAGATTGTGTGCGAAATTGCTGGAGATTTTGATCGGCGGGCAGTGTGAGCACTTTCCCGGTCCGGTCGAACTCACTGCCGTGGCAGGGGCAAACCAGGTGCTGGCCTGCCGGCGTCAGCTCGCAACCCTTGTGGGTACAGCGGAGCAGCAACGCAGCGTACTGGTTGCCTTCCAATTTTGCCAGGTAAAGCGGAAACTCGGTTTGCGGAATTTTCAGCAGTACGAAATGCCGGTCGGCCGGAAAGTCGGTCCGTTTTACCTGGACTTGTTTTTCGTCCGGCTGGGAAAAAGGAACGTAAGCGGGGGCCTTACACCCTTGCCAAAGCAGGGGAAAGCCGCTGGACGCCGCACAGAGGTAGAGGCTCGTTTTGAGAAATTCTTTTCGGTGCATTGAATGGTTCTTTCTTTAACATCCCCCTAATCCCCCTTCAAAGGGGGACTTTAAGCGCTCGGCAGGCTTGAAAAGTCCCCCTTTGAAGGGGGATTAGGGGGATGTTTACCTAACTGAAACCTGCGTTGATTTTTAAAGCGAATGAAGAAAATTCAACAAATCCTCCCGCTCCTGCTCGCTGAGTTGCGTGAATTGTTGCCGGCTTTGTTCCGCCTCGCCGCCATGCAGCAATATGGCTTCTTCGATGCTTTCCGCCCTGCCGTCGTGCATCAGGTAAAATTTTCCGCCCTGCGAAACATGCGACAAACCCAAACCCCAAAGCGCAGGCGTCCGCCATTCGCCAGTCCCGGCGCTGCCTTCGGTGTAGCCATCGTCGAGGCCAGGGCCCATGTCGTGCAGGAGGAGGTCGGTGTAAGGATGAAAGGTTTTTTCGGACAAAGCGTGAATAGGGGAGGAGGCGGTTTTTAAGGTCGGCGTATGGCAGCTTGCACAACCGGTTTCCTGGAAAACCAGGCTGCCCCGTTGATTTTCCGGGGAATCCGGATTTCGCTGTACCGGCGCTTTCAATGTTTGCAGGTAAAAAACAACCTGGCGCACCGTGGCTTCCGGCGCTTCCGGGTCGGCAACGCCGTCCACGGCATGGTCGCCATACAAATAGTTGTACTGGTCCCTCATGCGAAAATCCGTCGTAATGCCCATGTCTTCATTGTAGGCATTCACCGTTTGATGCAGCAGGTCGAGTGCGCCGGCTTTTTTGCCAAAGCGCCCGATGAACTGGCCATTTACTTCGGCTTGATAAGGCTTCGGGGAAAAGTAATCCGGCGGATTCACGTAATGCGCCCTGCCGGAAATTCCGTCCTGGTCGGTGTCATCCGGGTCGGCCAGGGCGAGCAGGTCGGCGTCGCTGACCAATTCGAGGAAACCCAGGCCAGCCACAGCCGGCGGTGTGAATCTCGCGATGCCGGTCGCTTCTGCCGGAATTGCTTCCGGCACATAGCCGGGTGCAGACCGGTTTTGAAGTTGTGGGCCTCCGAATTCGAGCATCGGGTCGTAGCCGTTGACCGTCGTCCGGCCAAACCGGGTCAGGGTTGTTAATGGATGTCCCTTGCCATCGGCTGCGTGGCAGGAGCCACAGGAAGCCGCCACGAAAATCCCCCCAAGGCCTGTGTGTTCCGTAAATACCTGGTCGTTAAACGCCTCATCGCCTTTGATGTGCAGCAGTAATTGCTCCGGCTCGAGGCCTTCGAGCGGACCATCCAGGGTTTGGTCGTCGGCAGGTGTTTCCGTAAGTTTTTCGCAAGAAAACAAGCAGCAAAAAGCGGCAACAAAAAGCAAGTAAACAGGTCGCATGGTACAGTTATTTGTAGCGGCGAGGTTCAGTCCGACGCCTGCCTCACTGGCAGCAGGCTGAACCCCGCCGCTACAATTTCGAATTCAAAAAAATCATTTCGCAAAGGTGTGAAAATATTTTTAGACCAGTCTAAAAATATTTTCATCCTTCTTCCGGTTTGGTGGGACCATTGCCAATTCGTCGCCCCGGCTGCATTTCATCAATAATTATTGCCCGTTCGTAGAGGGTTCTTCGGCTTCCGCGCATCCTAGCGGTAGCTTTGTGGAGGGATTAAGAAAAATGTTGTTAAGGTGTTACATACCCTAAATCTTCCTTTACCCAAAATGGTTGGAGTGGGAATCAAATGGCGGAAAAAAGTCAAACATCTCCCTAAATCCCAGGCTCAAAAAGCTTGCGAGGGAATTAAGAAAAAACAGTACCCTGGCAGAAATTCTTTTTTGGAAAGCCGTAAAAGGAAAAGCCCTGGGTGTTGAGTTTCACCGGCAGGTGCCAATGAATGAGTTCATCGTGGATTTTTATTGCCACGAGCTAAAATTGATCGTTGAAATCGACGGAAGCATTCATTGGGAAGATGAGGCAGTCGCTAAAAAGGATCCTATAAGACAAGAAAAATTGGAGGGCTTAGGTGTGCGAATAATTCGAATCAACAATATGGATGTCAAAAATAACCTGAATGATGTGTTGGCATTCTTGAGTTGGAAAATTGAGGAGATGAGAAAGGAGCAAGGGGCTACATCCCCCTAAATCCCCCTTCAAAGGGGGACTTTAAGCGCTCCGCTATCTTTTAAATGCAGCATTGAAGCAACATAAAACCCCTAGCAGACTTAAAAAATCCCCCTTTGAAGGGGGATTAGGGGGATGTTACTCCAACCCACAACCTTAGACTAAAAATCACCTGTCCATGAAAAAAATTGTACTTCTTTCCCTCGCCACTTTCCTGGGCCTGCAATTGCAGGCGCAATTGAACGTCACCTACCTTTCCAATTACCAATACGGTGAAGTCCTGAGCAACATCTGGGGCTACGCAGCGCCGGACGGCACGGAATACGCCCTCGTCGGCACCAACAGCGGGGTATCCATCATCAACCTTTCCGACCCGGCGAACCCCGTGGAAAGCGATTTTGTGCCCAGCGCCATTTCCGCCTGGCGGGAAATCAAAACCTGGGGCACCCACGCCTACGTGACCAATGAAACGGGACAAGGCCTGCTGGTCATTGACCTGTCCAACCTGCCGGGTGAAGTCACTTTCACGCATTGGGCACCCACCATTCCGGGCCTGGGCACCTTGAGCACCATTCACTCCATCTGGATGGACGAATACGGCGTCGCCTACCTCAACGGCAGCAACCTCAACGGCGGCGGCATTTTGTTCGTGGACGTGGCCACCACGCCCGGCACGCCGGTGTACATCGGCAAAGGAGCGTTTACCTATGCCCACGATTCCTATTCCAGGGGCAACCTGGCATTCAGCTTTGAAATCCAAAACGGGCAATTCAGTGTGTACGACGTGACCGACAAAACCAATGTTATTTTATTGGCTTCCCAGCCAACCCCCGGCCTGGCGGCGCACAACGGCTGGCTGTCCGACGACGGGAACATCCTGTTTACCACCGATGAAACCAATTATGCGCCGGTCACTTCTTATGATATATCCGACCTGTCCAACATCATCGAGCTGGACCAGTTCCGCCCGCTCGCCACGCTGGGCACTGGAGTCATTCCGCACAACGTGCATACCCTGCAGGACTGGCTCATAGTTTCGTATTACACCGACGGCGTCATCGTCGTGGACGGTTCCCGGCCAGACAACCTCATCGAGGTCGGCAATTTCGACACCTATATACCCACCAGCACGGGCTTTGCGGGTGCCTGGGGCGTTTATCCTTACCTGCCCTCCGGCCTGATTTTGGTGTCCGACATCGGAAACGGCCTGTACGTCCTGCAGCCGAACTACGTGCGGGCGGCCTGGCTCGAAGGCAAGGTTACCGATGCGCAAAGCGGTATCGGCCTTCCCGGCGCTACCATTGATATTCTGAACGACCTTGCGGTCGGACAAAGCGAACTGGACGGGACATACGGCACCGGCCTGGCCATCGCCGGAACGTATGAAGTAACCGTTTCCAAGGCAGGTTATTTGCCTGTCACAGCGACTGTGGAATTAATCAACGGCGAGGTAACGGAACTGAATGTTGCGCTTGAATCCCTGCCGACTTTCGCCCTGACCGGCAAAGTGACGGACGCTGCCACCGGCGATGCGGTGCCAGATGCCCAGGTGCAGGTGCTGAACAACGACTTTGAATACAATGTGCAGACCGATGCCGGCGGCGAGTTTATCCTCCCCGCTTTTTACGCCGGCTCTTACCAGGTGCTGGCCGGCAAATGGGGCTATAAAACGGCCTTGCTCGCTTCCCAGGATTTCGATGCACTTAACAATGTTACCCAGATTCAAATCGAAAAAGGCATCGAAGACGTGTTTTCGCTCGACCTCGGCTGGTCCGTGGAAGGATCTGCCGTACAGGGACATTTCGAACTTGGCGACCCGATTGGCATCCAGCCGCAACCGGGCATTTTCGTGCAGCCGGAAAACGACGTGCCGGAAGACGTCGGCACCAGTTGCTACATCACCGGCAATGTTGCCGACCTCTTCGCAGGCGTGCAGGGAGACGGTACGACCCGTCTGATTTCCCCGGAATTCGACCTGAGCGGTATGGTCGAGCCGAAAGTGAGCTACTACACCTGGCTCTTCACCGCCAATGTCGTCAACAACCCGCCGACCGCCGGCAACGAGCAACTCATCGTCAAGCTGACCAATGGCACCAATACGGTGATTCTGGAAAAAAGGAGCTTTACCAACCTGTTCAGCCCCGCTTTCTGGAAGCCCACCGAAATCACCGTCAAGGATACCCTGGCACCAACTGCCACCATGCGTATCATCTTCGAAATCGGCGACGCCGACCCCAATTTCACAGACGTCGCCGAAGCAGGGGTTGATTTTTTCCAGGCCTGGGACGCCTTGCCCAGCGGCACGAACGAGCCGCAGCCAGCAGGTATTTCGATGTCGGTGTTCCCGAACCCCAGTTCGGACGCTTTTTTCGTGCGGTACCAGTTACTCGTTGGAAAAGCCGCCGCCACCTTGTCGGTGTTTAATCTCCTGGGGCAACTGGTCGAAACACAGGACCTAACCGCTGCGCAGGGAATGGTCGAAACCGGCAGCGGTCTGGAGAAAGGTATTTACTTCGTGCGCATTGACGGCAGTCCCGCTGTGAAAGTGATTAAGCAATAAAGACTGCTTCCTGCGCCTGCACGATGCAAAGCCCCCTTTGACGAATGTCGCTGCCAAAGGGGGCTTTGTCGTTATGCTCCCTCCCGCACCATTGCCGCTTATCAAAGGATTTTTTTACCAGCCGGAAGTCCCATTTTGTCCTTGGGGAGGCATCCCGTAACATGAAGGCGGTCCAACATGACATCCTAGCGGTGGAACATGATATCTGGGCGCTAAAAAATGACATCTGGGAGGTGTCAGATGACATTTTGGACCTCCAACATGACATTTTTTGGTTTCCGATGTCATATGTACGGTCTCTTCTGACATTTGGTGGCCCCAACATGACACAACAGGCGAGGTATCTTTTGTCGAAAGTGTGGGTGTCACGGCAACCTGTATAACAAGGTTCATATAACTCTTACTCCTAAAAAACAGGAAAGCAATTTTGCTCAATTAAATCGAAAAATTGCGAACATAGAGATTAGTAAGTTTTCAAATTATAAATATTGAAAAAATGAAGCAGCAACAATTAAGTTTGCTCGACGAATTAAGCATATCTAAGGAATATTTGAATGACAAAAGAAACCCAAATAGAACAAGCTCTTATCGGTAAGCTCTCCGACCTTAAATACACCCACCGCCCCGACATTCGCGACCGGGACGACCTCGAACGCAACTTCCGTGAAAAATTCGAAGCGTTGAACCGCTGCAACCTCTCCGATGCCGAATTTGCCCGCTTGCGGGACGAAATCATCAACACTGACGTATTCACCACCTCCAAAACCCTGCGGGAACGCAACACCTTTCAACGGGAAGATGGCACCCCCCTTCAATACACGATGGTCAACATCAAAGAATGGTGCAAAAACGATTTTGAAATAGTCAGCCAGTTGCGGATGAAGACCGACGAGAGCCACCACCGCTACGATGTCATTTTACTGATAAACGGCATCCCGGTCGTGCAAATCGAATTGAAAACCTTAGAAGTCACGCCCCGGCGTGCCATGCAGCAAATTGTGGACTATAAAAACGATCCCGGCAACGGCTACACCAACTCGCTGTTATGCTTCGTGCAATTGTTTGTCGTCAGCAACCGGGCAAATACCTACTACTTCACCAACAATCAAAATCAGCATTTCAACTTCAATGCCGACGAGCAGTTCTTGCCCGTCTATCAGTTTGCCAGCGAAGACAATAAGAAAATTACCCATCTCGACGATTTCACTGAAAAGTTCCTGAGCAAGTGCAACCTCGCCCAAATGATTAGCCGCTACATGGTGCTGGTGGCAACCGAGCAAAAACTGCTGGTGATGCGCCCCTACCAAATCTATGCAGTGAAGGCTATCGTGGACTGCATCCACCAGAACCGGGGCAATGGCTATATCTGGCACACCACCGGCAGCGGCAAGACGCTCACTTCCTTCAAAGCTTCCACGCTGCTGAAAGACAACCCCGACATTGAAAAATGCCTGTTCGTCGTTGACCGCAAAGACCTCGACCGCCAGACCCGTGAGGAGTTCAACAAGTTTCAAAAAGACTGCGTCGAGGAAAATACCAATACCGAAACCCTTGTCCAGCGTTTGCTCTCGGAGGACTACGCCAATAAGGTGATTGTCACGACTATTCAAAAATTGGGGCTGGCGCTCGATGAAAGCAGCAAACGGAACAAACAAAAAGCGGAAAAAGGCAAACCCACTTTTAAGGAGCGGTTAGCGCCACTGCGAAACAAGCGCATCGTCATCATCTTCGACGAATGCCACCGCTCGCAGTTCGGCGATAACCACAAAGCCATCAAGGAATTTTTCCCCAATGCCCAACTATTCGGGTTCACGGGTACGCCCATTTTTGATGACAATGCCTCCTACAAACAAGTGGATGGTACCATTGGCTCTTATGTGACCACCAAAGACATTTTTGAAAAACAGTTACACGCCTATACCATCACCCATGCCATCGACGACCGGAACGTACTTCGTTTTCACATTGATTATTTCAAAGGCGAACAGAAGGTGGATACGGCAAGCCGCCAGCACAAGACGGCAGTCGTGAACGCTATCCTGAACAAGCACGATGCCGCTACGCACAAGAGGCGGTTCAACGCCATTTTTGCCACCGCTTCCATCAACGATGCCATCGAATACTACGAATTGTTTAAAAGCGCCCAGGCGGAAAAGCAAAAGAAAGACCCTGAATTCCAACGCTTAAACATTGCCTGCGTGTTTTCACCGCCTGCCGAGGGCAACAAGGACGTACTGCAACTGCAAGAAGACCTGCAACAGGAAAAAGAAGACAACAAGGAGGCGCCCGAAGCAAAGAAAAAAGCGCTGAAAGCCATTATTGCCGATTACAACAAGCAGTATGGGAGCAACCATCACATCAACGAATTTGATTCATACTATCAGGATATTCAGCAACGTATCAAATTTCAGAAATACACCAATGCCGACTATGCGCATAAAAACAAAATAGACGTGGTGATTGTGGTGGATATGCTGCTCACTGGCTTCGACTCCAAATACCTGAACACCCTATATGTAGACAAAAACCTGAAGCATCATGGCTTGATACAGGCTTTTTCAAGAACCAACCGCATTTTAAATGAAACCAAACCTTACGGAAATATCCTAGATTTCCGCCAGCAGCAAGGCGAAGTGGACAAAGCCATTGCGCTGTTTTCGGGAGAAGACACCGGGCGGGCAAAAGAAATCTGGTTGATGGAACCTGCTCCCAAGGTGATTGAAAAATATGAAAAAGCGGTAGCAGCGATGGGACAATTTATGGCGCAAAGTGACCTGCTCAACGAACCGCAGGAAGTGTATAATCTTAGAGGGGATACGTCACGCATCGAATTTATCAACCGCTTCAAAGAGGTGCAGCGGTTGAAAACCCAACTCGACCAATACACGGACCTGACCGAAGCGCAAAAAGAGCAGATTGAAACCGTGCTGCCGGAAGACCGGCTGCGCTCCTTCAAAAGTTCGTATATAGAAACCGCCAAACAGCTCAAAGCCATACAGCAAAAAGAAGGCAACAACGCACCGCCCGGCATCCAGCAATTGGATTTTGAACTGGTGCTGTTCGCTTCCGCCCTGGTGGATTATGATTATATCATGGGGCTGATTGCTAAATACACCCAAAACAAACCCACTAAGCAAAAAGTGACACGGGGACTGATTATCAGCCTGCTCAGTTCCAGCGCCAACATGATGGAAGAGCGAGATGATATAGTGGATTATATCAACCAATTAGATATAAGCAAAGGGCATACGAAAGCGGAAATAGAAGACGGCTACCAAATCTTCAAGACCGAAAAGAGTGCCAGGGAACTGTCCAGAATCGCCAACCGGCACGGCTTGGAAGCCGCCGCCCTGCAAGCCTTCGTGGACGGCATCATGAACCGCATGATTTTCGATGGCGAACAGTTGAGCGACCTGCTTGCCCCGCTGGAACTGGGCTGGAAAGCCCGCACCCAAAAGGAACTGTCGCTGATGGAAGACCTGATACCACTCTTAAACAAACTCGCCCAGGGACGTGAAATCTCTGGATTGTCGGCTTATGAGTAAGGAAATGAAAAATACAAGGGTGCCGAAGCTGCGCTTCCCGGAGTTCTTGAATGAGCCTGCATGGAGTGAACGAAAACTTTCAGAAGTATTAATAGAACATGGTTCTAAAAGTACAGGTGTTGAAGAGGTATTTTCAGTATCAGTTCAAAAAGGGTTAGTTAATCAAATTGAACATTTGGGAAGGAGTTTCTCAGCAGCATCGACGGACCACTACAAGCGTGTATTACCCGGAGATGTTGTTTACACAAAAAGCCCTACAGGAGATTTTCCCTACGGAATAATAAAGCAGAGTAAAATTTCAAAGCCTGCAATTGTTTCTCCGCTTTATGGTGTTTTCACTCCTGAGACAAATGCTCTTGGTTGTATTTTAGATGCCTATTTTGAATCACCGGCAAATTCTATTAATTATCTATCTTCCATTGCTCAGAAAGGTGCTAAAAACACAATCAACATTACAAATGATACTTTTTTAAGTAAGTCATTATTCCTACCAACAAATAAAACAGAACAAAAAAAAATCGCCGCTTGCCTTACATCCCTCGACGACCTCATCACCGCCCAAAGCGAAAAACTCAAAGCCCTCCAAGCTCATAAAAAAGGTCTGATGCAGCAGCTTTTTCCGGCAGAAGGGGAGACGGTGCCGAAGGTGCGCTTTCCAGAGTTTTTGAACGAACCAGCTTGGAGAAAACTGAAACTTTCAGAAGTATTAATAGAACATGGTTCTAAAAGTACAGGTGTTGAAGAGGTATTTTCAGTATCAGTTCAAAAAGGGTTAGTTAATCAAATTGAACATTTAGGAAGAAGTTTCTCAGCAGCGAATACAGACCATTATAAGCGTGTTCTTCCGGGAGACATAGTATATACCAAAAGTCCACTTAGTGCATACCCTTTTGGTATCATAAAGCAAAGTAAGGTTCCTACCTCCGTTATAGTTTCTCCACTTTATGGCGTATTTACACCTGAAACACAAGCTCTCGGAAGTATTTTAGATGCATATTTTGAATCACCTACAAACTCTTTCAACTATCTTTCCTCTATTGTTCAGAAGGGTGCAAAAAACACAATCAATATTTCAAATGACACTTTTTTAAGTAAATTTTTATTCCTTCCAACTAACAAAAAAGAGCAACAAAAAATCGCCGACTGCCTCACCTCCCTTGACAATCTTATCACTGCCCAAAGCCAAAAGCTGGAAGCGCTGAAAGTGCAGAAGAAGGGGCTGATGCAGCAACTCTTTCCTAATCCAAATGAAATGGAAGCATGAGCGGTAAGCCTAAAATACAGCAATACAAAACCCTGCGCAAGCTGGCGGAAAGGTTGCGGGACGACCTGAACAGCAGCGATTTTGTACTGCTCTATGCCTACAACGGCACCGGGAAAACCCGGCTTTCCATCGAGTTCAAAAACAAAGGGAAGAATGGCGACCAACGGGATACACTTTATTTCAATGCCTTCACGGAAGACCTTTTCAGTTGGGACAATGATTTGGAAAACGATACGGAGCGAAAACTCAAAATAAATGCGGACTCGAAGTTTTTCAGTGGTTTCAGGGAGTTGGCACTGGAAGAGAAAATCTTTGCCTTTCTGGAGCGCTACGCTGAATTCAATTTCTTCATTGATTACGAAAAATGGACAGTGACCTTTTCCAAAGGCAAGGAGACAAATATCAAAGTATCGAGGGGCGAAGAGAATATTTTCATTTGGTGCGTCTTTCTCGCCATTTGCGAGCTGACGCTCGACGGCTCGGAAGCCTACGAATGGGTAAAGTATTTTTATATTGATGACCCCATTTCTTCTTTGGATGACAATAACGCTATTGCCGTAGCTACCGACTTGTGCAGCCTGTTAAAGCGGGCAAATGGAAAGGTAAAGACCATTATTTCATCGCATCATAGTTTGTTTTTCAACGTGATGTGCAACGAATTGAAAAAGCTCCGGTACACCCGCTACTTCCTGCACAGGAACGGCACGGAGGTTTACGGCTTGCAGAAGACGGACGAAACGCCATTTTTTCACCACGTCGCCATATTGAGCGAATTGAAGCAAGTTTCCGATTCGGGAAAAATTAATACTTACCATTTCAACATGCTGCGCAGCATCCTGGAAAAGACAGCCACGTTTTTTGGCTACAAGGACTTTTCCGACTGCATCCACGGCGTCGAGGACGAAGTGCTGTATGCCCGTGCCCTGAACCTGTTGAGCCACGGCAAATATTCCGTTTATGAACCAGTGGAAATGAGCTGGGACAACAAAGAACTGTTTAATAATATATTGAAGGCATTTCTGGAAAAATACCGATTTGAATTGCCGGAATTGTCGGCTCAAAAGTGAGGGATTGGAAAGCCTGAGGAACGAAGGATTTCTAAGCCCGAATGGAGGGCAGACGAGTAGTGGCTTGGGCTTAGAAATCCCTCCTGCGTCGGGCTTTCCAATCCCTTTGGCAAATGAAAAGAGACATGAAAGAACAGAACCAACAACAATTAGGAAAAATCCTCTGGAGCATCGCCGACCAACTGCGGGGCGCCATGAATGCGGACGATTTTCGGGACTATATGCTCTCGTTCCTGTTCCTGCGCTACCTGTCCGATAACTACGAGGCAGCCGCAAAAAAAATGCTGGGGGCGGAATATCCTGAGACACCACAGGATGTCATGAAAAATCTTAAGGTGACATCGGCATTGGAAATTTGGTACAATGAAAATAAGGAGGATGTAGATGAATTTGAAAAGCAGATGCGCCGCAAGGTGCATTACGTAATAAAGCCTGAATACCTGTGGAGCAGCATCGCCGAAATGGCTCGCAGACAGCACGGTGATTTGTTGGTAACTCTGGAGAATGGTTTCAAGTATATTGAAACCGAATCCTTTGAAAGTACCTTTCAAGGCTTGTTTTCTGAAATCAACCTAAACTCTGAAAAGCTCGGTAAGAAGCAACCCGAGCGCAATGCCAAGCTTTGCGCCATCATCCAGAAAATTGCGGAGGGCATAGCTCAGTTTTCCACAGACATTGATGCGTTGGGTGATGCTTACGAATACCTCATCGGGCAGTTTGCGGCAGGCAGTGGCAAGAAGGCGGGCGAGTTTTACACACCACAGCAGATTTCTACCATTCTTTCCAAAATCGTCGTCTTAGACAGCCAGGAACCCAAAACCGGGCAGCGGAAAAAGCTGGAAAAGGTACTGGACTTTGCCTGCGGTTCGGGTTCGCTCTTGCTCAACGTCCGCAAGCAAATGGGGCAAAACGGCATCGGCAAGATATACGGACAAGAAAAGAATATCACCACCTACAACCTCGCCCGCATGAACATGCTGCTGCACGGGTTAAAGGACACGGAGTTTGAAATCCACCACGGCGATACCTTGCTCAACGACTGGGACATCCTGAACGAAATGAACCCCGCCAAGAAGCTGGAATTCGACGCCATCGTCGCCAATCCGCCATTCAGTTACCGCTGGGAGCCAAAGGAATCAATGGGGGAAGATTTCCGCTTCAAGAGTTATGGCATCGCCCCCAAGTCAGCGGCAGATTTTGCCTTTCTGCTGCACGGTCTTCATTTTCTGGCAAAGGAAGGCACGATGGCAATCATCCTGCCCCACGGCGTGCTGTTCCGGGGTGGCGTGGAGGAGCGCATTCGCACCAAGTTGTTGAAAGACGACAACATAGACACCGTGATTGGCTTGCCTGCTAACCTGTTTTTCTCCACGGGCATCCCCGTTTGCATCCTGGTATTGAAGAAGTGCAAAAAGTACGAAGACGTGCTGTTCATCAACGCCAGCGAATACTTCGAGAAAGGCAAGCGACAAAACAGCTTGTTGCCAGCGCACATCGAAAAAATCGTGGACATCTACCAGCACCGCAAAGAAGAAGAACGCTATTCCCGTCGTGTGCCGATGGAGAAAATTGAGGAGAACGGCTACAACCTGAATATTTCCCGCTACGTCAGTACGGCAAAGGAGGAGGAAGAGGTTGACCTATTAGCAGTACATGAGCGATTGAAAAAGATAGAAGAAGATGCCAGGAAGGCATTGGACAAGCACAATGGGTTTCTAAAAGAACTTGGGTTACCACCTATCCCAGGATATGAGTTAGACGCAAGTAAATAATTCCATTACTTTTTGCTCACCGCTTCCCGAAACTCGGCATCCTCCGGCTTCACGCAGGAGGGAAAAAAATGCGTCAGCCTTCCGTTTTCATCCACCACGTACTTGCAAAAATTCCAGCTTGGCTCCTTTTCGTTCCAGCCATTCAGTTTCTTGCGGGAAAGCCATTGGTACAGCGGGTGCTGGTCTGTTCCTTTCACGTTGATTTTTTCAAACATAGGAAAAGTGACGCCATAGTTCTTTTGGCAAAAGGTGGCGATTTCTTCATTCGAACCAGGTTCCTGGCTGCCAAAATTATTGGCAGGAAAGCCCAGCACGACGACCTGCTCTTTGTTTTTTACATAAAAAGTCTCCCAATCCGAATATTGCGAGGTGTAGCCACACTTGGAAGCGACATTGAGCAAGACGACTTTTTTGCCTTTAAACTGTTGAAAATCAATCGAGTCGTTACCCGTCAGCGTGGGCAGCTTGAAATCATAAAACGAAGTGATGGGAGCTACATTCGCTGAGTTGGAGCGGATGTCTTTTTGACCGAAGAGAGAAGTAATCCAGGACACAAGCATGAGCAGCATGGTTAATTTTTCCATTGCATTTTTTAGTGGTTGGTTGCAGGCGTTTGACTTTTGGCTGCGAGCCAATTGCTAATAGTCAAAGGTAAAATGGGTTGCTGATATTACCAGTTGTGCCAAGTCTTCTACATCCATTTTGATTTTACCTACAGTTTGAGCAAGTGTTAAGCGAAGCGGCACTTGCGATAGGTGTAGCAGGTCCTTCGTAGGTGCCGGTGCACGCAACAATAGCTCAGACGAGTTCTTTTGGCGAATGAAAGTACCCATTGGCCCAGGCTCTTCCGTCCAAGCCGCAGGTGCATCATCTCCAGACTAGAACCAGCCGGCATAGCCTCTTCTCACCACAGACTTCTTGCCGTTGACAGGTCATTCATGCGCTTTCAAACCCTTGCCAAATAATAGGACGACACGCAGGAACATCAACCAGGCTTTGCGGTTATCCTAGAAACAACCATTTTTTAGCTGGGTGAAAATTGGTGGTCGGCATATAAAAACCACCAGGCATCCAAACAATCAAAACAACCTCCATGACCGGCAATCATCTCACTGGTGTCAAATGCCAAAGGGTTTCTGCTTGCTGCCGTTTTTTCAGGGTAAAAGAACAACAATGGGTTCCTTCCCGGTGCAAAAGTTTCGGGGAAAACCACCTTCGGGGTGGCCGGTTCCCGGTACGGAATGCGGGTGGCTTCCATGGGTCGTGGCTGGTGCCTTTTTTAGGGCTGCCGCTGCTCTTCCTGCTCAGCGGTTGTGTGGGCGGCAGCACAGACCAATCCGGTGGGACCGGAACCGACTCACTCTCGACGCTACCTTCGGCGATAGACACCACGTACCATGCTGACACCTCCGCTTTGGCTGACACCCTACAATCATCGGCGCCTTTGTGCTCCTGCAATGGCTCGACCAACCCGGTGTTCACCATATATGAAGGGCAGACGCCCAAGGTACTTACCCACTTAGGCGACGACCCTGAGTTCGGCGACTCGCACGTGCTGGACGGGGCAGGTTTTTACAAAAAGCTGGCCGGCAGCGCCAAGAAAAACGTAAACGACAAACGGTTTCTGGACGGCATTTTCGAGGCGATGGGCTATGCAAACGGCTTTGCCGATGCCAAGCCGGGGATGTTTTCGGAAGTAGTGCTCCCGGTTGGCACGGTAGGCAACATGGGTTCGGGCAAGGAGCACAAAACGCTCTATGCCCAGTTGCCCGACGACGAGCGGGACCGCAAGGCATTCCGCATCAAATCGGCCAACGGCTGCGACATCCATTTTATGAAATCCTGTGGCAATCACTTTTTCTTTTGCCCGGACCCGGTTGCGGCACCTGCGGCTGTCTGTGCCTGCAAAGACCCTGACAACCCGGTTTTCTACATACCCGAAGGGCAGGAACCCAAGGTGCTGACTCACCTGGGAACCAACCCTGAGTTTGGCGACTCGCACGGCCTGGACGGGGCAGGTTTTTACAAAAAACTGGCCGGCAAGGCCAAGCAGAACAGCAACGACAAACGCTTCTTAGACGGCATCTTCAAGGCGATGGGCTACGAAAATGGTTTCGCCGATGCCGACCCGGGGATGTTTTCGGATGTGGTGCTGCCGGCTGGCACGGTGGGCAATATGGGTTCGGGCAAGGAGCACAAAACGATCTATGCCCAGTTGCCCGACAACGAGCGGGACCGCCAGGCCTTCCACATCGAATCGGCCAACGGCTGCGACCTCCATTTTATGAAATCCTGTGGCAACCATTTCTTCTTTTGCCAGGACCCGGCATCGGCGCCTGCGGCTGTCTGCGCCTGCAAAGACCCGGACAACCCGGTTTTCTACATACCCGAAGGGCAGGACCCCAAGGTACTAACTCACCTGGGCACCAACCCTGAGTTTGGCGACTGGCACGGCCTGGACGGGGCAGGTTTTTACAAAAAACTGGCCGGCAAGGCCAAACAGAACAGCAACGACAAACGCTTCCTGGACGGCATCTTCCAGGCGATGGGCTACGAAAATGGTTTCGCCGATGCCGATCCGGGGATGTTTTCGGATGTTGTGCTCCCGGCTGGCACGGTGGGCAACATGGGTTCCGGCAAGGAGCACAAAACGCTCTATGCCCAGTTGCCCGACAACGAGCGGGACCGCCAGGCCTTCCGCATCGAGTCGGCCAACGGCTGCGACCTTCATTTTATGAAATCCTGTGGCAACCATTTCTTCTTTTGCCCCAATTGATAGGTAGTTAAGTGTATTAAAGGCCCCCGCTAGCGCAAGTCTTTTGCATACCAGTTGTGCCAAGTCTCCTCACCCTTTTTTAATTCTACCTACCGTCGGAGCAAGTGTTGAGCGAAGCGGCACTTGCGAAAGGTTTAGCAGGCTTTCCCCAAGTGCCGCTGCGCGCAACACTTGCTTTTACGAGTTCTTTGGCCAAGGAAAGAACCATTGGCGCCAGGTCTTCCACCCGGCCCGGATTGCAACTGGATAAATGCACCGTCCCGGCACGCATCCCGGCGCAGGACGACGTGCAGCCGGAGCAGTAATTTGCTGTTGCGGTGGACATATCGCCCGGCCCGGAAGTGTACCAGGCCGGGCGATGTTGTTTATATTTGCCTGGACCTGCGCCAGCCGGTAATAAATAAACACCAACTTTAAAACGAAGGACATGAACAAGATCAACAAGCTAATAGGATTTGCCATGATTGGGGCCCCTTTACTCATGCTCATGGCCGATACGATCTCCTTGGTATCGGACTATCCCGAAAATTTTTGGTTCGCAAGCATCCTGCTGTTTCTTTCTTTTTACGCGTTCTTAGGGCTCATACATGGGTTGTACCATTTGTCCAACCGCACGAAACTTGCACTGGTGGGCACCCTGATCGCCGCATTTGGCATTATGGCAGGTGAAACAATCATGGGGCTTGAAAGAGTGGCATGGGCCATGAATGAGGTTGGATTAAAAGGAGAAATTGACAAAACAGTCTATCATCCAATCGTCTTTAGCACAAGCAGGCAAATAGGACTAACTTTTCCCATCGGCTTGATATTGTTGAGCATTTCGTTGTACAAGGCCAGGGCTGTCAATCTGATTACGATGGCGCTATTAATCGTAGGCATAGTATTGTTTCCCATTGGAAGAATCATCGTAGGGCCATCCGCAAATGTTGCCGGGGATGCTGTCATGCTCTTCATATACGGCAAGCTCGGCCTGGGTGTCATTCGGAACCCGCTCTCGCAAGCCTTCCCTAATACAACTGTTTGAGCAAGGGTACAACGAAGTGGACTTGCAAGGCCCGCCAACGCCGCTGGTGTGCCAGGTCTTCTGCACCTATTTTGATTCTACCTGCCGTTTGAGCAGGTGTTGTGTGAAGCGGCTTTAGAAACATTACCTTTTGCCCAGCGCTTCCCGAAACTCGGCATCCTCCGGCTTCACCCCGGAAGGAAAAAAATGCGTCAGCCTTCCGTTTTCATCCACCACATACTTACAAAAATTCCAGCTTGGCTCCTTCTCGTTCCAGCCATTCAGTTCCTTGCGGGAAAGCCATTGATACAGCGGGTGCTGGTCCCTTCCTTTCACATTGATTTTTTCAAACATGGGAAAGGTGACGCCATAGTTCTTTTGGCAAAAGGCGGCGATTTCTTCATTCGAACCAGGTTCCTGGCTGCCAAAATTATTGGCAGGAAAGCCCAGCACGACGACCTGCTCTTTGTTTTTTACATAAAAAGTCTCCCAATCCGAATATTGCGAGGTGTAGCCACACTTGGAAGCGACATTGAGCAAGACGACTTTTTTGCCTTTAAACTGTTGAAAATCAATCGAGTCGTTACCCGTCAGCGTGGGCAGCTTGAAATCATAAAACGAAGTGATGGGAGCTACATTCGCTGAGTTGGAGCGGATGTCTTTTTGACCGAAGAGAGAAGTAATCCAGGACACAAGCATGAGCAGCATGGTTAATTTTTCCATTGCATTTTTTAGTGGTTGGTTGCAGGCGTTTGACTTTTGGCTGCGAGCCAATTGCTAATAGTCAAAGGTAAAATGTGTTGCTGATATTACCAGTTGTGCCAAGTCTTCTATACCCATTTTGATTTTACCTACAGTTTGAGCAAGTGTTGAGCGAAGCGGCACTTGCGATAGGTGTAGCAGGCCCATCGCAAGTGCCGCTTCGCTGCTGGCGTTTGGCAGAAAACTTCAGTGCCATGAGGATGTCCTGCCGGGTGAATCCGCGGAAGTCTTCCGGTATTTCTTCGTTGGACATGCCGGATGCGAGGTAGCGGAGGATGTCCCCGCTGGTCCACCACCTGACTATCCATTGAAAAACGGCACTGCTCGTTGCAAACTATGCTTGCAAATGGGCCAGGGCTGCGGCGGCTGGCCGCCGTAAACTGCAATGCGTGGCCTACGCACTGCCTGTCACGAAAATTCGGGAGCGGCAACAGTAGCTATCGGGATTGTTCCAGCGGGTTTGACGGACCTTGTTGTGAGTTAGAACAATTCCAAGCAATCGAGTTGCTCATTGTTCAGGAAGTCACGGATAGCTTCGGCATTATAAAGAATGGCGGTTGCGAGCGCAGCGGTGGAGCAGTTGCCAAGGCGCATCCAGATGACCTTTGGGGGCGTGCCGTGTTCCAATTGAATATTATAAAAGTCCTCATCAAGGGTAAGAATCGCATCGAATTGGTGCTGGCGGGCATACTGGAATATTCGAAAATCGTTGAAGTCAATCAGTCCGAAATCCTTGACGTGGGCTGTGTCGGGAAAGGCTTCGAGGATACGGGGGACGAGCCGAAATGAAATGTTTTGGTCAACAAGGATTTTCATGGAGGTTAGGTATGCTTATGCAGCAAGGACGATACGCTGTTGGCGGTTGGCAGAGAATTCGAGTGCCACGAGGATGTCCTGCCGGGTGAGTTCGGGAAAGTCTTCCAGTATCTCTTCGATGGACATGCCGGATGCAAGATAGCGAAGGATGTCCTCTACCGTGATACGCATATCCCGGATGCATGGCTTGCCAGAACGTTTGCCGGGTTCTATCGTAATGATATTCTTATAGATGATCATGCCTTTATTTTCAGCAAAATTACAAATCTTTTCACATGAAATCCCCTGCTGGCACATGCTCTTCCCCGCTGGCGCTATGTCTTCCCTTCGCTCCGCCCGGTTTGCAACCGGCCTTCTGCGCAGAAGCAACAAAGACGCAGTTTTTGCCAGGCATTCATTCGCTGGCGTTAAGCCTGTCGTTCTTCTATTGCCATTGCTATTCTACACTGGCACCCCACTTGTCCATTCAATTAAAAAACATACAGCTCGTTGTTCCGATAGCTAAACCGCCAACAAGCGATCCATATAGCTATCGGGACATAACGAGCTGTACCATACTTTGAGGTCCAAGGAGTGCGCCAGCAGGATGCAACAGTAGCAGCAACTACTATATTGACGAAGGCAGCAAGGTTTTATTTAAAAATCTTAATCCCCATTTTTCCCTTTTCCGTCTCCAGGATTAAAAGATAATTCCCCGCCGGCATCGAACCGGAGAACGTGATATTTTCCTGGTGCTTTCCAGCAGCTTTCGCTTCATTTTCCATAAGGGTCATTAAAAGCCTGCCCTGGTTGTCATATAGCCTGACAGACAGCTTCGTGTTTTCGGGTAATTCGTACTCGAGCTTTCCGGTTTCAAGCACGGGATTCGGATAGAAGGCGATGTTCAACACGGATGCAGCGGTCTCTTTTGCACCGGTCGGGGATGGCAAAAAACGCAGCAGGGCGAAATCTAAAATATGTTGGGTGCCTGTATTTCCGGCTATCAGGATTTTCCCGTCGGGTTGGATGGCCATTGCCTGGGCAATATCAGCCTGGCTGTTAATATCCGCTGTTACCAGGCCCAGGCCATCTATGCCGAACTGGTTGTCCAACTCGCCGTTGGCATCGTAGCGAAGCAATACCATATCCGCAGACTGGGGATCAAAGGTGGGATAAGAATAACCGGCCACCAGAATTTTTCCATCCGGCTGCACAACTACGGCACGCCCCGCGTCAAAAGACCCGATGGCGGTCAACTTTTTTCCGTTGTCGCCAAACAGGCTGTCCAAACTACCGTCGGTTTTATAGCGGAGCAAGGCGAATCCTTCGTTCACGGTTATGAAAGAGTTGGTAGTCACCAATAGCTTACCGTCGGACTGGACGGCGGCTCCTACCGAAAGATAAATATCGCTGACGGTAGCAATCATGGTCGTCGCTATTCCATCACCGCTGAACGTTTGATCAAGGGAGCCGTCCAGGTTGTAGCGGACAACGGCAATTCTGGTCGTACTGCCGTCTGTCGTGCGGCCCGCCACCACGATTTTCCCATCCGGCGAAAGATTAACCGTGTTGCCCCTGTTCTGATCATTGTTAATGTCGGTCACCACGATGCCGTCCTCGTCGAAAGTGGTGTCCAGCATGCCATCAGGATTGAACCTGACTAGGGCGATGTCCTCATTCATGCCATTATAGGAAAAGCCGCTTACCAGGATTTTTTCATCGGGTTGCAGGGCAACCGCTGAGCCGGTGGATAAACCACCCCCGGCGTCGGCCAAAGCCACTCCGCCCGTGCCGAATCCGTCGTCCAAAGAGCCGTCGGTATTGAAACGAAGCAGCATAAAGTGGTTGCCCGTGGAATCTATTGCCTGACCGGCAGCCAGTATTTTTCCATCCGGTTGATGGCTATCCCGAAAGCCGCATAGCCGATGGCGTCGGTGGTGTCTGTGATGACGATACCGCCCGTTCCGAAGTCAGCGTCCAAAGTACCGTCGTCATTAAACCGCAAGAGGATTGTTTCCAATTCCGCCAGTCCCCAAAGTCCTGCGACGACGATTTTTCCGTCGGCCTGTATGGCTACGGCATTGGCGGATTCCAGGTCGCTTCCGGCATCCAGGACTACGATGCCGTCGTTGTCGAAGCCAAGGTCCAATTCGCCGCCCTGGCTAAGCACTTGTTGGCAAAAAATAAAATGGAAGGTCAGTACCAAGGAAGTAATTAAAGCATTTTTCATGATTGAATAGTTTTAGTTAAATTCATTTGTAACAGCTTTCCAGTTGTGCCAAGTCTTTCACACCCTCTTGATGTTTACCTGAAGTTTGAGTAAGTGGTGAACGAAGTGGCACTTGCGGTGGATCAGGTAGGCATCGCAAGTAGGTTTCAAAATTTGAACACCTACATTTTGAACCCTACTGTTATTTCAACCGCACCATTTTATGCACCGCCGTCCCTTGCTTTTCAACCTTCAGTTGAAGGAAGAAAACGCCTTCGGGCAAGGCATTGCCAGCTTCGTCCTGGCCGTCCCAACGAATGGCATGGGGACCGGGCGCCTGCCGCTCGTCCACTAATATACTCAGCGGCAAACCGGTCCGGTCAAACAGCGTCAGGACGACATGCGAAGCTTCTGCCACCGAATAGCTGATGGTGGTAGAATGGCTGAAAGGATTGGGATAGCTTTTCAGGGAAAACCGGTCGGACGCTGCCATGGCTTCCCCGGCAGCGCTTGGCTCCGGTTGCGGTGCATAAATGCGGGCGAAATAGACATCCTGCTCGCCGTTGAAAGTGGCTGCCCAGGCCAAACTGGCGCCTGCGTCGTCGGAAACCATGTGAAAATAATCGCCCAATTTTTGCTGGTTGGGCCAGCCCAGGTAGGGGTCGAAAGCTTCGGACAGGCGCTCATTCACCGACCAGGTATCCCCGCCATCCATCGAAAAGGAGTAGTAAAGCGAAGAAAGGTAAGTGCCGGGATTGTCCCTGGTGTCCAGCCAAACGGCATCAATCCTGCCATTCGGCGCCACGGACATCGTGCCGAACCATTGCCAGGCGGTTGAACTGGTGTCGTCATTTACACGAAAAGGTTCTTCCCAACTCATGCCGCCGTCGGTGCTCCTGATAAAATGAACGTCCAGGGGGTCGGTATTGGCAAACGGCTTTACGGAGGCGAGCAGGTAAACGTTGCCATTCGTTGGGCCGCCGGAGCGGTCGGTATCAATCCACATCTGCCCCAGCAAGCCGACGGGATTGGGGCTTTGGGTTAATAAAGCCTGCGTGTTGCCGCCGAGGTTGGCAATGGAAAAATCCCAGGTGGGGTCGTCGGAAGTGGTTTCCGCATCCAAAGATTTTCCGACCAGGCCCGTTATGCCTGCGGCGTATAGCTCACCCTCCGCGCCAACTGTCAACGAACCCCAAAAAATGTCCGGGTTGCTCAGTGAACAGGAGTCATACGTTTCACCTTCGTCCGTCGAACGGGAAAAATTCTCGCCGGGGCAACTGGGAGTGGAAAAATCGGCGCTCCAACTTTCATAGATGTTACCGTGTCCTTCTCCGCCACTTTTATCAATCGTCATCCATTGTTTATCGCCGCCCCAGGCGAAAGTGCCTGCGTCCCAGGTTCCGTCGCCGGTAGAGCGGAAGACCTGGGTGCTGAATCCCGCGCTGTTGGAAGCCAGGCTGTTGTAATAAAACCTGCCTTCGGCATCCGTGTCGAGCACCGGGTCGGAGCGAAAAACGCCCGGCTGAATGACGCCCGGAAACGTCCACGACTGACCGGCGTCCAGCGTGTAGGCATAGCCTGCCTGCCGGAAATTGCTGTTGATGGTGTTGAATTGCCGCCAGCCGACGACCATTTTGTTTGAGTCAACCGGACTGACGGCAATGGACGGCTCGTTGGCAGCGTCGCCGACGATGTTGTTGCCATTTCCGGCTACGTTGACTTGGGTGATAAAGAAGTGGTTGCCGTTGAATTGGTAGGCAGGCGAGGTCTGCCTGTTTTCAGTAGAGACTGGCAGGTAGGCATCCTGCGGCACTTCATTTTGCGATTGTTGAGCAAAGGTGATACCCGACAAAGCCAGCACCTTCATGCAGGTGAGCAATAGTTTAGTTTTCATAATGATAATTTTTGGCGGGGAAGGTAAAAGGAGCGGGCATTTTCCGATTGTCCGCTTTTTACCAATTAATATTTTCTTCGCTTTTTTACCAATGCGGCAACTGGGCACCCCCGTTGCACCTTTATTCCTGTTGGCGCAGGTCTTCGACCTAATCGTGTCCCATAAAATCAAGAGAATGAATTGATCGTGCCGTTAGGCACGAAATACCGGTAGAAAATTGCCTAAACGAGTCTAAAGCGTGCCGTAGGTACGCAACAGCCTATCCAGTGTGGCGTACCTACGGCACGCAAAACCAGGTTTATCGCCGGCGCTACCAATATTTCGTGCCTAACGGCACGGTAGAACCGGGAATATTTTATGGGACAGGATAAGGTCTTCGACCTGTGCCAGCGGAGACCTGCGCCAACGGAGTACAACGCCAGGCGCAGGATTTTACCGGAAAAATCTCATTAACGGCTTTTCAGACAATCCCGGTATCCCTTACATCCGCGATCCAGAGTGCCGCTCACCTGACAGTACCTATCGAGCGGACGGGGTGCCATCCTTCTGTCCTTTAAATTTGCGCCTATCCATTTTCCTGTCGAGCAATTATCCTTTGCTGCACCATGCGAAAGCTGATTTTCATCCTCTTGTTCCATTGCCTTTCCTGCGCTTCACTACCGGCGCAATGGGAAACCAGCCATTGGTTTTTTGGCGAACATGTGGGCTTGCGGTTTACGGAGGCAGGTATCGTGCCCGTAGAGGGCGGCCAGTTGACCTATCACGAAGGCACGGCAAGCATGTCGGATTGCAGGGGGGAACTGTTGTTTTATACGGATGGGGTAACCGTTTGGAACAGGGAGCACCAGGTGATGCAGAATGGCATGGGCCTGCTCGGCCATTATTCTGCGACGCAAAGCGCCATCATCGTGCAACACCCGGGCAACTGCGACCTGTTTTACATTTTTACGGTGGATGGGAAGGAGCATTACTTCGAAAACGGACTGCAATACCATCTGGTAGATATGAGCCAGCAGGGTGGCCTGGGCGAGGTGTTATCTAAAAACAACCGGCTATATGCCCCTTCTTCCGAAAAGCTGACCGCCGTGCGCCATGAGGATGGTCGGTCCGTTTGGGTGATATCGCACGACATGCTGCAAAGCGATCTATTTCGCTGCTACCTGGTCACCCCATCGGGCCTGGATATGGTGCCGGTGTTAAGCGCGGCAGGCGAACCTTTTTTCGTGCTGGATGCGCTGGGACAAATGAAAGCGTCGCCGGACGGCAAACGGATCGGGGTGGCGAATCTGCACCCGCAGAAAGCACAGGTTTTCGATTTCGACCCTTCGACCGGTATCGTATCGAATCCCATCCTGCTGCCGGAGACCATTTTTGAAAAAGACGGCCTGTATGGGCTGGAATTTTCGCCCGACGGGAATCTCCTGTACCTCGCCAATCATACCGTTAATTATACGGATGATGTGGGCAGCCTCTACCAGTTTAATCTTTCACCCGGCAACACAGCGGATATTATCAATTCAGGCGTGGTGGTAGGCCAAAACTTACCGCTTACCGATTTAAGGGGCCTGCAACTGGGGCCGGATGGGAAAATTTATGTCTCCCGGTCGTTGGGCAGGCACCTGGGCGTCGTCCACCAGCCCGACCTGCCGGGTCTTGCCTGTGATTACGTGGACAAAGGGGTTGACCTGAACGGCAAATACCTTGGTTGGACCTTGCCAAACTTTATGGTATCTTATTTCAACGACTCCCCGGAGGCAGCGCCCAATGCTGAATTTTCTTTCGTCAACGATTGCCTGGAGGACGAAACCGTTTTTACTGCCGCAGACCAGGGTGAAAGCGTAGAATACCACTGGGATTTCGGCGACAGCGAAACTTCTTTCCTGCCCCGACCGGCGCACGTCTTTAAAGATACCGGCGCCTATACCGTGTCCTTGATAGCCCGCAAAAATTGCTGCGCCGATACATTTTCCGCTGTGGTGGCCATAAAAAGCTGCTACGAGGATGTTTATGTCCCGAGCGCCTTTTCACCCAATGACGACGGGATAAATGACGTATTCAAACCTTATGGAAAAGGAATTGCACACATGGAGTTGACGGTTTACGACCGATGGGGTGAAAGGATTTTCGAATCCAACCAACCCGGTGCCGGCTGGGATGGCAGGTTTAAAGGCAAAAAGATGAACGGCGGTGTATATGTGTATTTTTTGGCGCTTACTTTTGAAAACGGTACACAGAAGCGCCTGGTGAGTAATTTCACTTTGCTGGGAGGGAAGTTTTGAATTAGGATTTTAAGGTTTTAAAGGATTCATAGGATTGTGACCATAGTGGGAAAATCCTGCTAATCTTTTTAAAATCAAGAAAATCCTAATGCTAAATCCATACTACGGCGAGGACCGCATGGAATTAGGATTATAAGGTTTTAAAGGATTCATATGATTGTGACCATAGTGGGAAAATCCTGCTAATCTTTTTAAAATCAAGAAAATCCTAATGCTAAATCCATACTACGGCGAGGACCGCATGGAATTAGGATTATAAGGTTTTAAAGGATTCATATGATTGTGACCATAGTGGGAAAATCCTGCTAATCTTTTTAAAATCAAGAAAATCCTAATGCTAAATCCATACTACGGCGAGGACCGCATGGAATTAGGATTATAAGATTTTGAAGGATTCATATAATTGTGACCATAGTGGGAAAATCCTGCTAATCTTTTAAAATCAGGAAAATCCTACTTCCACCATCATGCTGCGCTGTTAATTAGATGGACAATCGTACTTTTGGAGAGATTAATTATTCACAAAACACCAAACCATGGAAAAGGGCGATTTGACCTACCGAATTAACGGGTGTGCGATGTTAGTGCATAAAAAATTGGGTAGAGGGTTTAGAGAATATGTCTATTGCCGTGCTTTAGCAATAGAGCTTAGGAAAATAGGAGTTCAGTATGAAAGAGAAGTATGGCTGCCCATACATTACGACCAATACAAATTGGCAGCCAAGCGATGTGATTTTCTTTGTGAGCAACAAGTCATTGTAGAAATAAAAGCTAAATCTGAACTATCCAATGTAGATATGGTACAAGCAATCAATACGGTAGAAAGGTTGAATTTTAAAGATGGATTGTTGATTAATTTTGGAGCACCAAGTCTTCAATTCAAGCATATTTTCAACAACACCGTCCGGCCGGAAAACGAATTTATTGATATTTCACCGGAATTAGTGGGTGAAATAAATGATGAATTATTCGAATCCAGGCATTACTTACCTGACTGGGAAGTGGAAAAAATGCAACGAGCCAAAATGCGTAAAAATCCTTTTAATCCTTCTAAATCTCATTAATCCTAATTTAACCATACTTCGACGAAGGCCGTCCACGGAGTGGTTGTACCTCGGTTAAAAAGAAAGAAGGTGGATTGGCGCCTGCCAATCCACCTTCTATTTATCCATTTTGCGAGAGCGCCCGCATAGCTACCAATACCAGCCCATCCCCAATACTACCGCAACACAGTCATATCCCCACTCAAATTGACCACCCGGCCGTCCCGTGTTTCTGCAGTGAGCATCCACACGATGACCCCAGTTGGAATCAATTGCCCTCGGAAACGGCCATCCCAGGCGGTCGGGACATTTGGCGCAAAGTTTTGCTGTTGGAAAAGCTGGTTGCCCCAGCGGTCGAACAATTGCAGAGAGCGGATGCGCTCCACTTCCGGACCCGCAAAAATGATGAGGTCTTCGTTCAGGCCGCCGCTGCCGGGTCGGAGGGCATTGGGTACGAAAATCCGGACCTTGTCGTCCACCTCAACCGTGAGCGAAGCGCTGGTCGAGCAGCCGTTGGCGTCCGCAGCGGTGAGGGTGTAAATCGTCGTGGCCGGGGCGGAAATGTAGGTGCCGGGACAATCCAGGCAATGTACCCCACCCGGCGGCGACCATTCGGCGCTCATGATTTGGAAGTTGGAAGTGGCAGGAGCTACCCAAATACTGTCCCCCAGGTGAAGGTCCAGTTGGTCCTGCTCCAAATTAAGCAGCAATTCGTTGGCTTCGGCCACTTCGACGGTTTGGGTCGCCGTGCAACCGGGTGAGTTGGTAGCCGTCAGGGAATAAACGCCAGCAGGCAGGTCTGCCCATTGCAGGGAAGTTCCCGAATAGGCCTGGGCGGGATGGTTTTCCAGAACAAACTCAACAGGTAGAAAGGTCGTGGAGACTGTACTCAGGGTAATAAGCCCATCCGTCCCGCCAAAGCAAAGCGGGTCCTGCGCCGAGACTTCGAAGTCCACCCCGGCAAAGGACACCGCCGTAATCACCAGGCTGTCGCAGCCGTACTGGTTGCTCAGCAGCACAGTGTCCATTCCGACCGATGCAACATTGCAAGTCAGCGCCGTCAAAAAGGTCTGGCTAAATGGTACCAGGCTCGTGGAGGTGACAACCAGGCTGTCGCAGCCCGCCGCATTCGTCAGCAGCACCGTGTCCACGCCGACCGAGGCCGGGTTGCAGCTTTGCAGGAAAACCGGCGTAAGGGAAATGCCGCCCGGGTCGAAGGAAGTGGCCGTAATCACAAGGCTATCGCAGCCGTATTGATTGCTCAGCAGCAGGGTGTCCGTTCCCACGGCGTTGGGATTGCAGGAGAGTGCTGTCAAAAAGGTTTGACTGATCGGCGCAAGAGAAGTCGCCGTAACCACCAAACTGTCGCAGCCAAAGGCATTGCTCAGCAGAACGGTGTCCACGCCGACGGAGGCCGGGTTGCAAGATAGGGCCGTCAAATTGGTTTGGCTATAAGGTGCAAGGGTGGTGGTGGTTATCACCAGGCTATCGCAGCCGCCTGCATTGGTCAGCAAGACGGTATCCACCCCCACGGAGGCTTGATTGCAATTGAATGCGGATAGCTGGGTGATGGAAATGCCGCCAGGGTCGAAGCTGGTCGTGGTAATGACTAAGCTGTCGCAGCCCGTGACATTGTTCAGCAGGACGGTGTCCACCCCAATCGTCGCAGGATTGCAGGAAAAGGCTGTCAAATTAGTCTGGCTGTAAGGCGCAAGCGAGGTGGTGGTAATCACCAGGCTATCGCAACCCGCCGCATTGGTAAGCAGAACGGTGTCCACGCCGGCCGAGGCCGGATTGCAATTCAGGGCAGAGAGTTGGGTAATGGAAATACCGCCCGGGTCGAAAGTCGTGGTGGTAATCACCAGGCTGTCGCAGCCGAAGACATTAGTTAGCAGGACGGTGTCAATCCCCAGGGAGGTGGGGTTGCAGGAAATGGCGGATAACAAGGTCTGGCTATAGGGAGCAAGGGTGGTCGTGGTAATTACCAGGCTGTCGCAGCCGAAGGAATTGGCCAAAATGACAGTATCAACGCCGACCGAGCTGGGATTGCAGGAAAGCGCAGACAAAGCGGTCTGGCTAAAGGGCGCCTGGGTGGTGGTCGTAATGACCAGGCTGTCGCAACCTCCCGCATTGGTCAGGATAACCGTATCCACCCCGACCGAAGCGGGGTTGCAGCTCAGGGCGGACAAGGCGGTTACGGGAATGGCGCTGGCATCAAAGGAGGTGGTCGTGATGACCAGACTGTCGCAACCGGTTACATTGGTCAGGAATACCGTGTCCACGCCAATCGAAGCAGGATTGCAGCTTTGTGCAAACAACGGTGTGACGGAAATGCCGCTGGCGTCAAAGGTGGTCGTCGTAATGACAAGGCTGTCGCAGCCGAAAGCGTTGACCAAAAAAACGGTGTCCGTTCCAACGGAACCGGGGTTGCAGGAAAAGGCGGCCAGATTGGTCTGGCTTTCCGCTGCAAAGGTGGTCGTTGTAATGACCAGGCTGTCGCAGCCCACCGCATTGTTCAAGACGAGGGTGTCTGCTCCCACGGCGGACGGATCGCAACTGGTCAGCGAAATCAGGTTTTGACTCGCTGCCAGAAATTGGAGGCTGACCTGTACGATGCTATCGCAACCGTTGGCTCCCATATTTGGGAAAATGACTTGCCCGCTGGGTTGTTGTTCATCAAAAGTCTCGCTGCCCACAACGAAGTTTTCGCCGGGGCACAGAATAGGCTGGAGAGTGGCCGTCGCCTGGACCTGCGACACCTGTGCCTGGTCCGTTGCCGAGCAACCATTCAACTGGACCGTGACGCTGTAGTTTCCGGGGCTTGCCACCGGCAGGGTAGGGGCGCCACTACCGTCGTCCCAAAGGTAGCTTGCGCCGGGTACGGTGGCATCGAGCAAGGCTGAACCCTTATTGCAAATCACGGCGTCCGCCAGTTCGAAACCGGGCAAAAGGTCCGGGGTCGCAAAGGCAAAATCAACGAAGGGACTGCTGCCCAGCGGGCAAACGGATTGAATTTGCCCTTCGTACTGGGTGCAACCCGGCAGGGTATCGAAATTCCAGGTGGTTCCGGGAGTAGTCACCACCGTCCAGGCAGGGTCTCCTACTTTCCGGTATTGAATCAGGTAGCTGCTCGCTACCGGTTGGTCCGTCCAATCCATGACGGGCGTAAGGGTCGTGCTGGAAATAGCAACCCCGTCCGGCGGTATACAAGGCCCACTGAGTACAAAAAAAGCGGTGACGACGCCGGTGGATTGAAAGGCGAGGTCTATGGCACCGGCCAATTGGTTCGGCCCGAAGGAATTCCCGGAGACCTCCCAATGGTCGAACTGCCAACCTGGAGCCGGCAGGGCGGCCAGGTCTATGCTGATGCCTCCGAAATAGTTTCCGACATACGGATACGTCGCCGGCGTCACGGTATTGACCTGCACCTGGTTGGGCGATCCGGCCGGAGAAACGTTGACCGTCAGTTGGAAAGGTCCGGTCACCTCATAACAATCTACAATGCTGGGTTCCAGCACCTGGCAACGGGTATTGATAAAATTGCGCAGGGTATTGACATTCTGGTTCCATTGGCTGACCGTGCCGCCCCATTTCGTGCAATGTTGCTGCATTTCCGGCGCGATGGTGTTGACCATGGAATCCAGGAGTGCGATCATATTTTCGCAGGAAAGCGACGTATTGAGCAAATCGGCGTACCGGTTGACGTACAAAGCTTTGAACGCCGGGTTGTTGTAAAGCGCCATGAAAATATCAATGTGGTTCTGCGGGTCGCCGCTGTTGGAGATCAGTTCCACGTCGCAGGGGTCGGCCGTAGGGCCCGTATTGGGAATACCGGTGTAATTAATATAATGCCCGAAAGTGGCATCCATGTCCCAAAGCGCATAACGCCAGCGTTTCGCGCCGCCATTGGGGTTATTCCCCCGCCACCAGGAAGTATTCCAGTTGAGCCAGTCTTTGCAAACGCTGTGTTGGTTGATGATGACATAGTCTATCAGGCTCAGCAGGTCGAATTGCTGCTCCACGTAGGCATAATTGGCCGGCGTGGCCATGTTGTTATTCAGGATAAAGTTTTTGAGGGTATACCAATCCGTGAATGAGCCGTACTCCTCCCAGGTACTACCCCAAGTCTTGATGTAATCAATATCAAATTCGTCCTGGTCGTAGTAATGCTTGGTATAATCGGAATCGTCCACTTTTTCCCGCAGGTCGTACACACCCCAGTAATTTCCGTTGACGTACAGCACAATGGACCGGTGGGTGCGGACGTCGAGGTTCAGCCCGCCGTGAAGGGCCAGGGTATGGACGTATGAATCGCGGATATGTGCACCGTTGGAGGACGGATAATTATCGTTGGCTCCCGCTTTCAAAATAAGCCGCTGGAATTTCTTCCGGTCGCGCTCCGGGAAAAACTCGTGCTTCAGCTCATCCTTGTACCCCAACTGGTCGCGGGTAACCCAGTCAATACCCCGCTGGGGATAAGCCCAGGAATCGTTACCATGCTTGTTGAATTCGCCGTAAGCCTCGGTTTCCAGCATGTTGTTCTCAAAATACTCAAACGAGCCGATCGGATTGGTTTGCGTACCGTTCAAAAGGTTGGTAATGTTGTTTCCTGCGATGGAAACGACCGGTACCGTATGGTTTACATTGACAAAATAGGTGTTGGCAGTCACAAAACCTGCCAGAATCTGCGGGTTGGAACTATATGCTCGCGCTTTCAGAACCGTGGTAGCCGAAAAATTCAGGTTTCCCGAATAAATGGGCGAAGTGGCGGTAGGCTCGTTGCCGCTCGTCGTATACCGGATCGTGTAACCGGCGGCCGTACTCAGGCTCACCGACACGCTGCCGGAATAGAAACCCGCATTCATGCTGGCAATTACATCGGGCGCATAGTTCTGATAGTAAGTGCCGGTATTGGCCGCGCCGGGGGTCGGCGTGGTGTAAATTTTCCAGGAAGGTCCTCCGTTGGGCGAGCGGCCGTAACTGTGGTTGACCTGGTTCGGAATGACGAAATTGTAAATATCAACTGCCGTACCGTTCGGTTGGGATAATAACAGCGATTCGCTTTTGGTCTGCGTGATTTTGAAATTGGTGTGCATGTACGTTCCGGCAATTTTGTCCTTGCCCGAGCAAATAACCGTACGGTAAGCGCCGGCAGCGATGGTCTGTCCGTTCGGGATGACCCATTTTTGAGGAGTAGCCGGGTCATCGCTCAAAAACCAGCCGCTTAAGTTGACAGCGGAGGAACCGGCATTGTACAACTCGACCCAATCTTCGTGGTCGCCGTCTCCATCGGTTAAGCCATTGAGGTTGGAGGCGCAAATTTCGTTGATCAGTACCTGGGAAAATAATTCAAGGGTGCATAGGCAAATAGCAAAGGCGAGGAGAAGTCTTGTCATGTTGCACTAAAATTTGGTACGCAAAAGGTAAAATTAGCAAAAACGTTAATTTTCCAGGCGATTACAGCGGTTTTACCAAGTTGTTTCAGGAATCTGCCAACCGCCCGACACCTCCTCACCACTTTCTCCCGAAAAAATCCGCCCGCCTTTTACTTTTGGGCCGCAGGCAAGTGCCGCCAAAATTCCTCCCGTAAATTATCGGGATTGGCGGAGGAAACCGCCAAACTTCAGTTTGGCGACACAAGCCTGCCTTGTGCGACTAAACATTTTTGCATGAAATACACGTTGACGCTCGTTCTCTTCGCGATAAGCTTTTGCTACTTAGCGGCCCAACCTGCCAACGACAACTGCGGCGGCCTCATCAACCTCGGGGATGCGCCTGTTTGTCCCAGCCCTGCCATTTATTCGAATTTGCTGGCGACGGAAAGCAATATCGGCAACGACAATTTCCCCAACTGCTTCAATGGCCTGCCCGAGCGGGACGTGTGGTTTCAATTTACCGCCACCGCGGCAATTTTGAATTATAAAATCACGGTCACCGGTGTCCCGGATGGAGCCACTCCGGCGATGAACATGCCCCAAATTGCACTTTACCGGGGCGACTGCGCCTTCGATGAGCTGGTGTTGCTCGAATGCGCCGCTTCGCTGGTGGATGAAGGCCAGGTGTCTCTGGTTGTAGACGGGCTGACGCCAGGGCTATCGTATTTTCTGCGAATCAACGACTGGTCCACTTCGGCCACTCCCAACTGGGGAGCGTTTCAACTTTGTATCGAGGAAAACATTGATGTGACTTTTCTGGTCAACGAAGGTGGATCGGATGATTGCGAAGGCGAGCTTTTCGACACCGGCGGACCAGCCGGCAACTACTCGGACAACGAAAACCACGTGTTTTCCATTTGTCCGGACCAGCCGGGCGAGTGCATCGTGTTCAACCTGCTTTCCTATAATTTTGAAGATACATACGAGCAACTTATCTTTTTCGACGGGCCAAGTACTTCCTCACCGCAAATTGAATCACTTGGCACCGGCACGTTCAACGGCTTGTTCGGGGGTGTATGTTACCAGGTGGTGGCGACCAGCGGGTGTCTGACCGTGCAATTTACCTCCGACCAGGTATTCAACTTCGAAGGCTTTCATGGCGAATGGCATTGCACGAACAACTGTCCCGACCCTCAACCGCTCACCGTGGTGCCCGACCCCTCCGTTTCGCAAATCGAAGATGCCATGGACAATCCCCTGATGGACATCACCATCACCGGTATCAATTGCCCGGACGAGGCGCTCGGCGTCTTTCAGCAAGGAAGCGGGACCAACCTGGGGCTGGACGAAGGGCTTCTTTTGACCACCGGCAGGGCGGCCGAAGTCGCCAATCCGGCCTCCTTCTTTGCTAATACCGACTGGGACCTGCCAGGCAATCCGGAACTGGATTTTCTCAACCAAATTTCCGGCAATGGGCAAAACACGAATGACGCCTGCATCGTGGAAGCTGATGTTTTTGTTAAAACCGACCGGCTGGCTTTTGATTACGTTTTCGGGTCGGACGAGTACAAGGCTGCGTTTTCCCAATTTTCGAATGACCTCATCGGGGTGCTGGTTTCAGGACCCGGTATTCCCGGCAATCCCGGCCTGAACAACCAGGAAAACCTCGCCACACTTTCGACCGGGCAACTGGTGCAGATCCAAACCGTCAACGCCAATACCAACTGGGAACACTACCGGAGCAATCTCAATAGCCAGACCATCGCCTACAACGGCCTGACGGCGGGATTTCTCGGCGAATCTAAAACGCTGGTGGCGGAACGGCAGGTAACACCTTGCCAAACCTACCACGTCAAATTTGCCATCGGCGACACCGACCCCAACGACGACTCCGGCTTGTTCATCACACCCTCCAGGGCGGGTCTGCCCGAGCTATCCGTCAACTTCAATACCGGCTTCGATTATTTCGTAGAAGGTTGCGCCAACGTACCAGGCACCTTGCAATTCAACCTTCCCGGCATCCTCACTGCGCCGACCACTTTTGACGTGCAAATAGGCGGCACAGCCACCTTGGGCGTGGATTACTTCACCGCGCTGGGCAGTACGGTGACTTTTACGCCGGGCCAGACCAGCTTCAATTTGCCTATAATCCCCATCCTCGACGTTTTGCCGGAAGGGACGGAAACGGTAGAAATTTCGCTGACCAGAAATTATGGCTGCGGGGAAATTGCCATAGCGACCGTGGTTATTGAGATTAAAGATGCACTCGACGTGGAAATCGTGCCCAACGAGGACGTGCTGTTCGTTTGCGCGGGGACAAATACAGCCCAGTTGCAGGCGGAGGGGGCTGCGAGCTATACCTGGTCACCCGCCGGTATATTCAACAATCCGAACATTGCCAACCCCGTTGCTACCATCAACATGAACCAGCAGGTCACGGTGACGGGCACCTTCGGCACCTGCACCGACACCGCCAAGGTCTTTCTGCAAATCATTTCCCCGCAGGTCAATGTGGTGCCGGCAGGCAGCACGCAGCTTTGTCAAGGTGAAAGTATTCTCCTGACCGCTGTCAACAACGTCAACGGAGCCGGGCTAATCTGGTCACCGGCCTCCAGCCTTTCCGACCCCAATGAGGAAGCAGTGGTGGCTACCCCGGTGGCGACTACCACTTACACCGCCACCGTTTCTGCGGCCGGCGGCTGTACTTCATCCGATGACATCACCATCAATGTTGAGCCTTTTGATTTCCCGCAATTTGTAGCGGGCGATACGACCATCTGCCAAAATTCGAGCGTGCTGCTGGCAAGTCCGCTGAGCAATACGACCACCACTTTCAACTGGTCGCCGGCCACCGGCTTGGACAATCCCAACATTACAGGAGCCACGGCCACACCGGCGCAAACGACGACTTATACCCTGACGGCAACCAGCCCGAATGGCCTTTGTACGGAAACGGAAACCGTGACAGTAACTGTTTTGCCCGCAGACGTAAGCATTGCACCGGAAAAACTGGAACTCTGCCTCGGCGGCTCCGCTCAGATTACGGCCGTCAGCAGCACGGGTGGGGCGGGTTTAAACTGGTCGCCGCAGGATTCACTGCAAACTGTAAACCCACAGACGGTGGTGGTCAATCCCAGTGTCAGCACCTGGTATGTAGCTACCTTGACCATCGGGCAATGCACCGTGCGGGATTCTGTGTTCGTGCAGGTGGATTCGCTTCCTGCCAACCTGGCGATTGAGGCCATACCGGCCAAACAAAGCTATTGTGAGGGCGAGACCGTCTCCCTTGTTTCACCCAATTATCCATTTCAAAATTTCCCTGAAATCAGCCACCAGTGGACGCCTTCGATTGGTGTCGTTTCGGAAGACAGCTTGTTCAATTTGGTAATCAATGCCACCATCACCACGACCTACGTACGAACGACGACCAGCGGCGCTTGCTCGGCTGTAGATTCCATCGAAATCATCGTAGTGCCTGCCACGGAGATACAGGTAACACCGCAAAATCCGTCGGTCTGTGCGGGGCAATCCGTGCAATTGCAGGCCACCAGCCAGGACATTATGGATTTTCAATGGTCGCCTTCTGCGGGCCTGAGTTGCAGTGACTGCCCAAACCCGGTCGCTACGCCGCCCGGTAGTTTAACTTACCAGGTACAAGGCGAATTTATGGGCTGCCCTGCGTATGGCACCGTGACGATAGAAGTGTTGCCGCCACCGGTCTTCAGTTTTCCGGCAGACCGGACGATTTGTATCGGTTCCAGCATCCAATTAAACAACCAGGCCGACCCCCTGGCCAGCTACGTGTGGTCCGTGAACGGCAATGTAGTCAGCCTGGAAGCCCAGCCAGTCTTTTCTCCGACAGAAACCACAACTTATAGCCTTACGGTAGACAACGGACAATGTGAACCGGTAACGCAGGAACTGACCATTACCGTCGTGCAGGATTATGATTTGGCTTTAAGCAATTCGGATGTGACTATTTGCCAGGGCAACGAAATTGTGCCGGATGCTAACACCGGCGGCGTGGCAGGTACACTTACCTGGCAACCGGCCGTCCCCAACGGCACTTCGGTAGCGGTGAATGAAAACACCACCTTCATTGCCACGTTCACGGATACGGAAGGCTGCTTCACCAAGCAGGACAGCTTTACCGTAACCGTCTCACCGCCATTTACAGTAGATAGCCTGGTTTCCGACAGCCTGATCCTTTTCGAGGGCCAAACTATTGATTTGGAAGCCTTTACCACACCCGAAGATTTGAGCCTTCCAGACTTCACCTGGCAGGTGGATGGCGTCACTTTCCTTGAAAATACGGAAAACAGCGCCAGCACCCAGGCACCCGACGTGGATGGATTGACAACGCTGGTTTTCAAGGTCATCATCCAGGACGAGTTTGGCTGTATGGACATGGATACGGTTTCTGTGCAGGTGAAAAACTCCGCATTCGGAATGCCCAATATCTTTACACCCAACGGCGACGGCCTGAACGACCGGTTTTTCCCCGTCAAATCGCCCAATGTGGTGTTGCTCGATTTCAAAGTCTGGAACCGCTGGGGAAAAATGGTATACAACAACGAAAGCGGCGACGAAGGCTGGGACGGCAAACAGGGCGGCAAGGAAGCCCTCAGCGATGTGTATGTTTTTTACCTGCGGTACCAGGAAGGAGGGAGCGTGAAGAAGCTGGAGGGGGACGTAACGCTGGTGAGATAGGTAAAGGCTGTTTTGATTGCAGATTGCAGATTACATGATTGGAGATTTTAGATGGATTCCGTTTCCTTTCTTAAATCTGCAATCATGTAATCTGCAATCTTAAATCAAGCATCCATCCAAAATAGGTCACACACCCGACCGAACCACCATCCATCCATTTTGACGAATCGCTTCACCTTTGCTACGTTTGGCGTGGAAGAAAAATTTTCCTAACCAATTTATCCCTTTCCAAAGCATCTTCTTCTAATTTCACCGTTCCCTAACTAAAGCAAGCGACACAAATTCTTCCCCAAACCGGCTTTCCGTTTCATCTGAAAACAGGAACACATGCTCCAATTGTACCCAAGCCACTTGTTAACTGGTTTGTTGCTGCTTTGCTTCCTGCCATTTGCCGGCGGGCAACCGTTTGCCTTGCAGGGCGAGGGATTCGATAGCCATGTCGAACTGAGTTGGGTAGTACCTGCCGGGATATCCCCCGAAAATTTCAGAATTCTTCGCGCCCACGATAGCGTCAATTTTTCTCCGCTCAAGATGGTTACGCAAACCCGTTCCCTCGACTTCACCGGTTTTGCAAGCGATTCCCCCGACACTTATTATTATTATGTACAAGCGCTTAGCGGCATCGGCCAGGTGCTGGCTACCTCTGACACAGTGGTTGTTACAGTAGCGGAAATGACCGATGAGGCCTTGCTTGAGATGGTGCAACGCTACACTTTTCGCTACTTCTGGGATTTTGCCCACCCGGTCAGCGGGATGGCCCGGGAACGGAACACCAGCGATGACATTGTGACCACCGGCGGCACCGGATTCGGCATTATGGCTATCCTGGTGGGTATCGAGCGCGGATTCATTACGCGGGAAGAGGGTCGGGAACAGATGCTTAAAATCGCTTCGTTTTTGCAGTTCGCAGACCGTTTTCACGGGGTGTTTCCGCATTGGATGAATGGCGTAACAGGCAATGTCTATCCTTTTAGTGAATTCGACAATGGCGGAGATCTGGTCGAGACAGCATTTTTGATGCAAGGCCTGCTGGCGGCCCGGCAATACTTTGACCAGAATGACGCGGCCGAAACGGCCTTGCGCGAGGCCATTACCCAGCTTTGGGAAGCAGTGGACTGGAATTTTTACCGGAAAAACAACTCCGGCGTTTTGTACTGGCACTGGTCGCCGAACTACGGCTGGCAAATGAATTTTCCCATCCGGGGTTTCAACGAGGCGATGATCGTGTACATTTTAGCCATTGCTTCCCCTACACACCCGGTGCCTGCCAGTCTTTGGGATACCGGCTGGACCGCCCAGAATTATGCCAGCGGACTTACATGGTACGGTTTTAAGCTCGACGTGGGACCGCCGCTCGGCGGACCGCTTTTCTTCGCCCATTATTCTTTTCTCGGTTTCGACCCACGCGACAAAAAGGACGAATTTACCAACTATTACACGCGAAACAGGAACCATACCCTGGTCAACCGGGCATATTGCATTGACAATCCTGAAAACCACGAGCACTATTCTGCACAATGCTGGGGCCTGACCGCCAGCGACGATCCTTTCGGCTACCTGGCGCATGAAGCTTTGCCGCCCCGCGACAACGGCACGATCTCGCCGACCGCAGCTTTATCATCCACGCCTTACACGCCGACAGAAAGTCTTGCCACGCTCAAGCATTTCTACCGCGACCATGGCGGCCAGCTTTGGGGGGAGTTCGGATTTTACGATGCGTTCAACCTCGACGAAGACTGGTTTGCTACGAGCTATCTTGCCATAGACCAGGGGCCTATTGTTGCAATGATTGAAAACTACCGCTCCGGCTTGCTTTGGGATTTGTTCATGGCAAACCCGGAAATTCAGCCAGCGCTGGATGCCATCGGTTTTGTGCCGGATGCCAGTGCCGTGGGGGAGCCAGGAAAAGGATTGAACTGGTCCGTATTCCCGAACCCCGCCGGTGGTCAGGCGACCGTTCATTTTTTTCTGGAAAAGCAGCAGGACATGACCCTTAAAATACTTGATTTGCAGGGACGGCTGGTTCAGCAAATTTTAGAAGAAAATTTTCCGGCAGGCGAGCATTTTCGGACGTTTAATCCTGGGAATTTACCCCCAGGAATGTATTTCCTGCGCTTACAATGCCCCACTGAATCTACCACTAAAATATTTGTAATTGACAGTTAAATTCCATTCACCAATCCTAATTCATGAATCACCATACACCATTCATAACCGCTTAAAATTTCTTTTCTATGAAAAATGCTTTACTCTTTTTTCTAGCCTTATGCCTGAGTGCAAGCCTTGCGCAGGCACAGGAAATTATTTACGAGGACTTCGAGGCGGGCGTGGCCAGCCTGCCCTGGGTTGGCATTAACGGCACTTACAATGGCGTTGTGCCCAACCCGGACCCTTCTGGTATCAATACAAGCGCCTGGGTCGGTTCTTATACCACCAACGAAAATTCCGATTTTAATTTTGCCATTGCAGACTTGCCGGCCCCGGCGGATTTATCAAACGCCAACCTGTTCAAGGTGAAAATCTGGTCGCCCATTGCACCTACCAAAGTGCTGCTGAAGCTCGAAGGTTCAGGTCCTGCCACTGAGCAAATCCGGGACATCAACGTCGCCAACGAGTGGGTGGAAGTCAATTTTGACCTGAGTGCAGGCGCTGCCAACCCAACGGGGTTGACCAAAATGCTGATCGCCTTTCATACCTATTTTACGCTGCCCAGCGTGACAGAAACTTTTTACTTCGACGACATCCGGGCAGTAGAAGCGGTTGAATGCTACGAGACCTTCGAAACCGGCAATGAACTTGGCTGGCAGGCACTCGACGGAACGCTCGAAGCGCCCGTTGCCAATCCAACCCCGAATCAGGTCAACAGCAGTACCAATGTTGGGAAATACATCAAGTCGGGCGCCCATGCCTATAGCCTCTTGCTTGCAGACAACGGGACGCCATTCGACCTGAGCTTGCTCAATCAGTGGTCGCTGGACATTCTTGCCACCGCTCCGACGCAGGTATTGCTGAAATTGGAAGGTCCCGGTGGACCCCCTATTGAAGTCATCAAGAATATTGCGGTTGCGAATGCCTGGCAGACCTACACCTTCGACCTCTCGGCAGCCAAGGATTACACCCACCTGACCAAGGTGATCCTGTTTTTCGACCCAGGTGTCGAGACCAGCGCCGACACGTATTATTTCGACAATCTCTGTGCGGTACCGCAAGGCGCCTGCGCCAATGTCACACCCAATCCCGACATCATTGACGATTTCGAATGCAACCGCAATGCGACCTACCTCAACGGTTGGGATAGCCTGAGCGTCGTGGCGAACCCGCAGCCCAGTCCGGTGAACCCTTCTGCCAAAGTTGGCAGGTACGGCGACCCGCAGGGAGAGCCGTGGGCTACGCTGCTGATTGATTATCAAAATCCAATTGATTTAAGCGTGAAAAATCAGCTCCGTGCAAAAATCCTGTCGCCGACGACCGGCCAGATTTTGTTCAAGCTGGAAGGCGGCACCTCCCCTGCAAAAGAAGTGTTCATGGACATACCGGCCGCGAATCAATGGGTCGAATATGTTGTGGATTTCGGTGACCAGGCGCTCGCAAACCACAAGCGGATTGCCATTTTCTTTAATGCCGGTGTCGAGCCATCGCCTGGCGACGTGTACTACATAGACGACATTTTGCTGGCAGAAAATCCATTAACGGTCCTGGAAGATTTCGAGACAGGGGCTTCCCTTCCCTGGGCGCCGCTGGATGATCAAACCCTGTTGCACGGCATATTCCAGCAAGTGGACAATCCGAACGCTGGTGGCGTTAATAACTCGTCTGAGGTTGGCAAGTACACCAAAGGAACCTCTCCATTCTCCACGCTTGCGGCGGTTGCCCCAGGCATTTTCGACATTTCCGTAAAGCCCCAGTTCAACCTGGATGTGCTTGCCCCTGCCGGTGGCGGTACGGTCACCATGCAATTGGAAAGCAGCTCGCAAATTGTGGATGTGACACGTGATTTGGATGGCGGAGAATGGGAAACAGTTTCCTTCGATTTTTCCGATTACCAGGGTTTAACCGACCCCTGGGTCGGCATGCGCCTTGTTTTTAATCCGGGCACTGCCGAGCAGGGTGCCATGTTTTTCTTCGATAACCTCACCCAGAGCGCTTCGACGGTAGACCCCTGCGAAGACATTCTACCGGTTCCGAACATCATAGACGACTTCGAATGCCAGCGCAACGTGGATTACGGTGCAGGCGCCGACCGGCTGACAGTGGTTGCCAATCCGGAAACAGCGCCCTTGAATCAGTCCACGACCGTTGGTTTGTACAAAGATGTCGCCGGACAACCCTGGGAGGCGCTTTGCGCACAATATCCCGGCAGCATTGATTTGTCCATTTTCAACCAGCTTCAGTTAATGGTGTTGGCGCCCGACAATCTGACAGCCCCCATTCCGGTGCTCCTGAAACTGGAAGGCGGCACCAGCCCGGCAGCAGAAATTTGGACAGAAATTACGACACCCGGCGAATGGCAAAGACTGACGGCAGATTTTTCCGCGCAGGCCGGAGCAGACCACACGCGGGCTTGCTTTTTCTTCAATGGCGGTATTTCACCGACGGAAGAAGACCTGTATTACATTGACAATTTGCGCTTTGCACAAGCGCCGCTCACTGGCTGCATTTTGAATTTTGAGGAACCGGCGTTTACAGCCACCACCTGGAAATTCTTCCCCGCGGACGACAGCGGTACATTCGAATTGGTGGACAACCCCGACAAGAGCGGCATCAACACCAGCGATAAGGTCGGGAAGGCAGTGGAAAAAGCCAGCAGCGGACAACCCTGGCAAGGTATGTATGCCGACCTGCCGGCGTACATTGATTTAACCAATACCAAGCTGGTCCACATGAAGGTTTGGGCGCCGGATGTTGCTTCTGTTACTTTGAAACTGGAAAACCCGCAGAATCCGAATGCCCCGGGCGGTTCCGGCGACAATACGGTCCAGAATACCAAGGCGATGGAATGGGAAGACCTTACGTTTGACTTTGCCGTGTCCCCCACGCCATTGCCGGATGATGGCCAGTACCAGCGTGTAACGTTAATTTTCGACATCAACAATATTCCAGCCAGCGACCGGATCTGGTATTTCGACGACATCCGGTTGGAAGGCGGCGATTGCGGCACCACAGGCGTTTTCGATGCGGTAGATGTAGCCCCATTGAGCATTTCACCCAACCCGGCTAACCATTCCTTGCGGGTTGAAAACATGGAAAATGTGAGCCGACTTGAAATTTTCAACCTATTCGGAAAACGGCTGGCCTCTGTTCTGACAGGTGGTGACAGCCAGGTGGAGCTGGATTTGAGTAATTTCCCGGCAGGACTGTTTATGCTGGCGAGCTACTCGAAGGAAGGAGTTTTGACAGGGAATGCACGATTCGTGAAGCAATAAATGAAAACATGGGCGGCTCTCCTATGGCGGGTCGCCCATATCCATTTCAGGGACAAGTTTTTTTCTTCCAAAACAAAGTCTATGAAGCAACTTTACTTGAACAAGGTACTTTGTATTCTTTTCCTCGCCTCGGTATCAATCCATTACGCACAGGCCCAGCACCGTGTCGAAGGTATTGTCACCGACCCTGCCGACGGCTCCCCGCTTATCGGCGTCAATATCCTCGAAAAAGGTACGAGCAACGGCACGATCACAGACGTTGACGGCATGTTTACGCTGGAGGTCGCCAGTTCCGAGGCTGTCCTGGAATTCAGCTACACCGGCTACACTGGTCTGGAGGTGCCGGTAGCGGGTAAAAACCGGCTGGATGTAGCGCTGACAGTATCGGCGACCCTGCTCGACCAGGTCGTGGTGGTCGGCTACGGCACCCAGCGAAAGAGTGACCTTACCGGCGCCGTTGGCACGGTGAAAGAGGAAGCCATCGAACGCGTGGCTACCGCGAACATCGAGCAGGCTTTGCAAGGAAAAATAGCGGGCGTTTACGTTGCTCCGAGTTCGGGTGTGCCCGGAGCGGGGGCTGTAATTCGCATCCGTGGTACGGGGACCCTCAACAACGCAAATCCTCTTTACGTCATTGACGGCATGATCACCGACGACGCAAGCTTTGTCAATCCGCAGGATGTCCAAAGCGTCGAGGTGCTCAAGGATGCTTCCTCAGCAGCCATTTACGGCAGCCGGGGAGCAAACGGTGTTATCATTATTACCACCAAAACCGGCAAGAAAAGAGATGCGGCGGTTATTTCCTTCAACAGTTATTACGGAATCCAGGAAGTGACGAAAAAAATTGATGTGCTGAATTCCGCCGAATTTGCAACCCTGTACAACGAGTTGCGCAACCAGCAGTATTTTCACGACCCCGCAGCGCTTGGAGAAGGCACCGATTACCAGGATGAAATTTTCCGCAGCGCTCCCATTGGAAACGTACAACTGGGTATAAATGGCGGCGACGAAAAGTTCGCTTTTAACCTCAGCGCAAACTATTTCAGGCAGGAAGGCATCATTGAAAACTCGGAGTTCAAACGCGGTACTATTAGACTGAACTCCGAATTTAAAGCGAACCGGTGGCTGACACTTGGCAATAATCTCGCCTTCGCAGTTGGCGAGCGAAACAACGTTCCCGATGTGGTTTCTTCCGCCTTGCGCATGCCGCCTGTTTTTCCGGTTCGGGATTCAACGGGGGATTTCAGCGATCCGACCTTCTTCGGGCTTGCCATTGCCAATCCGGTAGCAGACCTTTTTTACAAGAGCAACAACCACTCGAGGGGCAGCCGGCTCTTCGGCAACTTGTACGGCGAAATAAAATTCCTGCAAAATTTCACTTTCCGTTCCAATTTCGGCTTTGACCGAAGCGAGGACCAGGGCCGCTTTTTCGAGCCGAAATTCCAGGTTTCCGCTTCGCAACTGAACAAAAATGACCGCCTCAGCGCAGGCTGGGGTTTAGGCCGTGACTGGATTTGGGAACAAACCCTTCGTTTTAACAAGGATTGGTCGAGCCAACGCCTGGTGGTATTGGCAGGCTATACGGCTGAAGAACGCTATGGCGAATCCATTGGCGGCAGTCGGGAGAATTTTCCGGGATCTGCAGATGAACTGCTGTACCTCAGCGCCGGCAACGACACGACCCAAATGAACTTCGGCGGGGCGATAGATGAGGCCCTTGTAAGCTACCTTTTCAGAATCAATTACGTTTTGCTCGACAAATACCTGTTGACCGCATCGTGGAGAACGGACAAATCGAGCCGCTTTTCCGAAGACAACCGTACTGGTAACTTCCCCTCCATCGGCCTCGGCTGGAACCTCGGAGAGGAGGATGTTGTGAAAGATTTGGAAATTTTCGACCGTTTTAAGTTGCGCTTCAGCTATGGCGTCCTTGGTAATCAATCGTCGAGCAGTCCCTACCCAAGCACGGGAGCCGTAACGAGCGGCTTGTATGCGGTGTTCGGACCCGGTGAAAGTTTGAACCAGGGAGCGACCTTGATATCCCTTTCCAATCCCAACCTGCAATGGGAAACCAGCCGCCAGACCGATATCGGCGCCGAATTGGGCTTTTTCAAAAACCGGCTCGAAATGGAGGTGGACTGGTACAACCGGTATACCTACGACATCATCGCCGCCGTTCCTATCCCCGATTATGTAGGCTCGCAGGACGATCCGGTGGTGAACACGGCAGAAGTGCGCAACCGGGGTTGGGACATCACCCTTAACTGGCGGCAAGTAGGGAAATTCAGCTATAATTTGGGAGCAACGGTATCGCCGGTGGACAATGAAATCGTCAAATTGGCGGAAGGCAAAAACGAAATATTTGCCGCTTTCCTACAGGGAGAACCTGCTTCACATTCTGTAGTCGGACTTCCAATCGGCGCATTTTACGGCTACAAAGTGGCGGGCATTTTTCAAAACGAGGAAGAGTTGAACAGCCTTCCCCGGCTCGGCGGCGAAAGTGTCGGCGATGTGCGGTACCAAGATTTGAATGGAGACGGCGTGGTAAACGGGGACGACAGAACCTATCTCGGCAGTCCGATTCCAAACTGGATTTACAGTTTCACAGGTGGTTTTGACGTGGCGGGTTTTGATTTCGCTGTGGATTTCGTCGGGTCGAAAGGCAACAAAATTTACAATGCCAAGCAAACTTTTCGCTTTGGCACTTACAACTGGGAACAACGCTTCTTCGACCGCTGGACGGAAGAAAATCCAAGTCAGACCGAGCCGCGCATCACCAACGGCGGACATAATTACCGTGTCAGCGACCGCTTTCTGGAGGACGGCGATTTCTTCCGCCTGCGCACCATTGTCCTGGGTTATTCGCTGCCACCGAGCCTGCTGTCCAAAGTAAAAATCAGCCGTTTCCGGATTTACGTAAGTGGGTTAAACGTCTGGACGAAGCAAAATTACAGCGGTTACTCCCCAGAGTTTCCAAACGGCGGAAACCCTTTCGAAGTAGGCCTGGATTTCGGCGGATACCCCGTTGCAAAAAGCTGGCAGGGCGGATTGGAAGTGACGTTTTGAAATTCGTTGCGCCGTTGCGCCGTTGCGTGAGTTTATTGCTCGCAATGTCATAACGAACACAAGGGTCGCAAAACCTGGCACGCCTAACCAGAAGGGACATTCTCAAATTTGTTGCGCCATTGCGCAGTTGCGTGAGTTTATTGCTCGCAACGCCGCAATGGGCGCAACGAAGGATAACAAACATGTAGAAAATGAAAATTCAATCTAAATGGTTGTTTAGCGCTGTGACGCTTTTTTTCCTTACTGGCTGCGAGAAGGATTTCCTCGAGCGAAAACCCAAAGGCAGCTTAACCTTCGATACCTATTTCGAGACGGCTGACCACGCGGTTTGGGCGACAAACGCGGTTTATCAAAACTTCCGTACCTGGGAAATGAGCGCCTTCCCCTGGATTGGCATCACCGACATTATCAGTGATGACGCCGACAAGGGCAGTACACCGAATGATGCTTTGTATTTACTCGAGGTGGATGATTTCACCTTTGATGCCACCAACGAGGTCTTTGCGTTGTCGTGGAAGGGGAGTTATCACACCATTTTCCGTGCAAATCTCGCCATTGATAATATTCCCAAAATTGAAATGGATGAGGCCTTGAAAAGCAGGCTTGTGGGCGAAAATAAGTTTTTGCGAGCCTATACCTACTTTCGCCTGGTGCAATGGTACGGTGACCTGCCCATTGTAACCCACCCGCTCGCCGAGGACGAATTTTTCACGCAACAGCGCCGTCCCAAAAGTGAAGTGTACGACCTTATAGAGCAGGATTTGCTGGATGCGGTCGCCGCCTTGCCGGAAAAATCGGAATATGCCGCAGCCGATCTCGGCAGAGCGGCCAAAGGTGCTGCAAAAGGAATTATAGCCAAGCTGTACATGGTGCAGCATGACTTCGTGAATGCTGAAAAATACCTGCTGGAAATCATCGGATCGGGCGAGTATAGCTTGCTGCCGACTTATGCGGAAAACTTTTTGGAATCTGGCGAGCATGGCTCCGAATCCGTTTTTGAAGTCGGTGCAGTGGCGGTGCAGGCAGCGGTAGCGGGTCCCGGGGCTACCCCCTATAATATGATACAAGGCGTCCGGGGTGTGCCCAACCTGGGTTGGGGCTTTAACCGGCCCAGTGACAACCTCATCGCTGCTTACGAGCCAGGCGATCCGCGCCGTCAGGCGACGATCTTGTACGAGCTTGAACCGCTCCCTGACGGCTCCGCCATCGTCGAAGATAATCCCGATTTGCTTAACGGGCGGTTTAACCAGAAGGCCTGGGTGCCGGCGCATCCCGGCCTGCAGGACAACGGCCCCGGGAACCTTCGTATCCTCCGGTACGCCGATATTTTGCTGCTCGCTGCCGAAGCACTCAACGAAAACGGAAAACCGGCAGAAGCCCTGGTTTATCTCAATTTGGTGCGCAAACGGGCAAGAGGCTCCAATAACTTCATCCTGCCCGACATCACAACGACGGACCAGTCCGAACTTCGGGAGATTATTTACCACGAGCGCCGGGTTGAACTGGCTATGGAACAACAACGCTGGTTCGATTTGCTGCGGTGGGGAAGAGCTGCCCAAGTGATGCAGGCAGTGGGAAAAAATTTCGTGGAAGGTAAACATGAATTACTACCTATTCCGCAGGCTGAAATTGACCTGAGCAACCTGGAACAAAATCCCGGTTATAATTGAGGATACCTTCGCTTCAAGGCCGGCAAATTCCTTTTCTCAATAAATGCTGCGTGACCGACATGGATTCCCGCAGCATTTCTATTTTTGGCGATGAAAAGCGGCTACTTTCGCTCGTCAAGTCCAAACCATGTCAATTAAAAAAGGTGTCTGGTTTGACAACCTCACACTACCTCAAATTCTCCTTCTTCGAATTAACGAACTGATTATGAAGTATTTAGTTACGCTATCTTTTCTTTTCTGCTCTTTCGCCCTGCTTGCGCAGCCTTCCTATGACGACTGCGCCGGCATTGTGGACCTGGGTGTAGCACCGGTATGCCCGGGCAACGTGTTTTACAACAATGTGGGTGCTACGGAAAGCAACATCGGTTCCGACAATTTTCCCGGTTGCTTCGTGGGAAACCCGGAGCGGGATGTTTGGTTAATGTTTATTGCTACCGACACCATCCTCGACTACCGGATTACGGTGACCGGGATGTTTGATTCCATGTTGAACATTCCCTCCATTATCAATCCACAGATTGCCATTTACAGGGGCGATTGTGAGTTCGACGGTTTGCAGTTGCTCGATTGTGTGACCGCTGCCAGTAACGAAACAGAGGTGTTTATTGATTTGCAAGGTTTGACGCCGGGACTTCCTTATTTTCTCCGCATTAACGATTGGTCCTCGTCCGGCACGCCCAATGCCGGGGCATTCAAGCTTTGTATAGATAAAAAACCGCCCATCACAACCATAGACCAAGGTACTTCTAACCTGTGTTCAGGCACACTCTGCGACTCCGGCGGGCCAGACGAAGACTATGATAACAACGAAAATCACGTTTTCACGATTTGCCCGACCGCTCCCCATAACTGCATCAATTTCAGCCTCCAATATTACAACATCGAATACGCTACAGATCAGTTGATTTTTTACGATGGCCCGAATACCAACTCACCGGTTATCGCCAATATAAATGGCTCAGCAGCTTTTGCTTTCCTGCTAAATCCAAACGTGACCAATGCGGGAGGCGCTTGTTATTCTGTTTCGGCATCGAGCGGTTGCCTGACCATCGAGTTTACTTCAGACGCAACAGCTACTTATGAAGGATTTTGCGGAACCTGGGAATGCACTGCCGAAGAATGCCAGCCTTCCGCTTTGATAGACGTGAACACTTCCGCTACGCCTCAGGAGATTGTGGAAAGCGTGGTGGCGGGCCAAACCAACGTCACCATTACCAATATTGATTGCCCAAACGCTTCGATGGGCACCTTCGAGTCACCGGACAATTCTGACTTGGGATTGGAAAAAGGCTTGCTGCTTACCAGCGGGTCTGCCGCCAATGTGGCTAATCCGGGCAATTTCTTTTCGAGCCTCGGCAACGGAAACCCGGGCGACCCGGACCTCGACTACCTTTCGACCGTGAATGGTAACGGCCTCCTCTCGAATGATGCCTGCGTGGTCGAGCTGGAGGTTTTCGCAGCGACAGACGAAATCACGTTTGAATACGTGTTCGGCTCGGAAGAGTATCCCGAATATGCTTACACGAGCTTCAATGATATTTTCGCCTTCCTGGTATCCGGGCCTGGCATCGTCGGAGACCCGAATATTGCTGACCAATTGAATATTGCCACCTTGCCTGATGGCACTTTTGTGCAAATCAATAGCTTGAATTACCAGGATAACTGGCAATATTACCGCGACAACAGCGAAGGAATGAGTGTCGTCTATGATGGCTTGACCACCGACTCCGCTGGTGTCAAAAAAAGCCTGACTGCGCGGGTACCCACCATTCCCTGTAATACCTACAAGCTGAAGCTCGCGATCGCGGATCGTGGTGATTCGGCCTTCGATTCGGGCGTTTTTATCTCCGAAATCAAAGGCGGCTCCCCCAATCTGGGCGTGAATTACTTTTCCGGTATTGATTACCTGGTTGAAGAATGCACGGTCATCCCTGATGAAATCTCGGTGTCTTTAAATAATCCGGTACCGGTAGGCACCACCTTCAACGTGGTCGTGGGCGGTACCGCGACCCTGGGCGTGGATTACACACTGACCATTCCCTCCACCCTGACTTTTAATACGGGAACAGAAGTATTTACCTTTCCGATTAAGCCAATTACGGACGGTCTTCCCGAAGGCACAGAAACCATCGAAATTAAGCTGACCAGGGATTTTGGCTGCGGTGAGGCAGTGCTGGCGATCCTGACCATCGAAATTCGGGACAATTTGCAGGTGGGCATTTTTGGTGACCAATTCGATACGGTATTTGTATGCCAGGGAAGTTGCGCCCAGTTGATTGCTAAAGGCGCCCAAAACTTTTTCTGGCAGCCGCCGGGCTTGTTTTCCGACCCAAATATTTCCAATCCGACGATTTGTCCTGACAGCAATCTGTGGGTAACAGTAACCGGCACCCTGGGCGTGTGTGTGGATATGGATTCCGCTTATCTATTGCTGGTGAACCCGATGATTGACATCGTGCAGGGCAACCAGGTGACGGCCTGTCCCGGCGACACCATTACCTTATTTGCGCAAAACAATGTGAACAACAGCAATTTGCAGTGGACGGGCTTCATAGACCCGCCGTTGCAGGACCCGAACAACCCCACGCAGGTGTTGGTGCCCAACCCGATTTTCGGATTTTTCTTTCTGAATGTATCGGTGGAATTGGGAGGATGTATCGCGGAGGATTTTGTCTCCATCACGGTAGACAATATAGCTATGCCGCAAATAGCGAACGATACCATTATTTGTGAAAACTACAGTGTGGACTTAGGTGAGGATATTCCATTCACCGCCACGCAATATAGCTGGACGCCCAACGAAAATCTCGAACCGGGCCCCAATGTGTCGGGCCCTGTGGCAACGCCTGAAGAAACGACAACCTATACTTTGATAGCAACGGGTCCGCAAGGGCTTTGCAAGGACACCGCCAGTGTTACGGTCACCGTTCTTCCGGCAGATGTGGGTATTCAAAACGCCGATACCGTTTTCATTTGTATTGGCGATACAGCAACCCTGACTTCTGTCTCCAGCACCGGCGGCATAGGTCAGAGCTGGTTTCCTCAGGACTATTTGACGCAGGTTACGCCAGAGGTGGTGAAAGTCAGTCCGCCGGTTTCGACCTGGTATTATTCCTCCCTGGTGGTTGGCGCTTGTATGGTAGTTGACTCGGTGTTGGTATACGTGGACTCGCTTCCTGCCTTGCCCATCATGGCAGATCCCGCCAAGCCCAGCTATTGCCAGGGAGAGGAAATTAAGTTGATTTCACCGACCTATGAACCGGCCAGTTTTCCGGGCATAGACCTGGAATGGATAAATCCTATACCGGGCTCACAAACGCCTGATAGCTTCCTGAATATGGTCATCATTGCGCTGGAAGACCACACCTACCTGCGAACCGTGACGGTGCACGGCTGCACCCGAACGGATTCCCTTTTCATCAATGTCGTTCCGGTGGCCTCGATGTCCGTACAACCGGCTATTGATACCATTTGTCCGGGAGAATCCGTGCAATTCAGCGTCACAGCAGATCCCGGGGTGACTGATTTTTCGTGGACCCCGGCCACCGGGCTATCTTGTACGGATTGTGAAAATCCATTGGCCTCACCGGAGGGCACTACCACGTATAGCGTAGAAGGCGAGTTCGAAGGCTGTCCGGTCGGCGCTTCGGCAACAGTGGTGGTTCAGCCTGGGCCTGCATTCGCTTTTCCCGGCGATGTAAATATTTGCCCCGGCGAGTCTATTCAACTGAATAGTGCGAACAATCCCGGTGTGTCGTATATCTGGTCTTCGACCGATGGAACTTTCAGTTCTGTAGATGAAAACCCAATCGTGACACCCAGCCAAACCACCACGTACAACGTAGTGGCATCGAACGCAGCGTGCGAGCGGGAAGAGGAGATAACAATTTTTGTTGCGACCGATTTCACATTGTCGGTCATGAATGACACGACGATTTGCGCTGGTCAACCAATATTCCTGACAGCATCCACCAATCCAGCGGTAGCCTCCATTGTCTGGACAAATGTGAGTGGAGGCGTATTAGATGCCAGCGTCGCTCAGAGTCTGGGTGGAACGTCAACTTTATTTGTAACAGCCACAAGTGGAGATGGATGTTTTACACATTCCGACTCAGTGATTGTGACGGTCATTCCTACCATTTTTGTTGATACGATTCAAGTTACGGAGGTCGGTCAGGCTACCCCGGACACGCTGTACGAAGGTGAACAATTCGTACTGTCTACTAACACAGTCCCATATCCTGTTCCTGGTGGCGTTTTCGAATGGTTTGTCAGCGGTGAATTATACGCTACGACGAACGACACAACTTCCGGTACCTTAACAGCACCAGAGGTGGAGAATGATTCTGTCTTTACTTTTTCTGTTCGTGTGACCAATGATAACGGTTGCTCTTCATTACGGGATTTGCCCTATGTTATCCTTAACAATCCGGTAGCGGTACCCAATATTTTTACTCCCAACGGAGACGGCGTCAATGACACGTTCAAACCAATCTCCCTTGTGCCCATCACGGTTGAAGAATTCAAAGTCTGGAACAGGTGGGGACAATTGGTGTACAACAATGAAAACGGCAACAACGGCTGGGATGGCTCGCACAAAGGCGAAGACCAGGCCCTGTCCGATGTTTACGTTTACCATATTGTTTGGCGAATTTCCGGCAGTACGGGTCCCAGCGTGACGGAAAAAGGCGATGTGACACTGGTCAGATAATCGTTTTTTCCGGGACTTGGAATAATTTCACCGGGCGATTCGCAAATGCGGGTCGCCCGGTGGCATTTTAATACTTCTCACCATGAAAGACAAACCTGTTCCATGTTGGCTTCTTCCGCTCTTTGGATTGATTTTCAATCATTCCATATTTTCCCAGGACACTTTTTCCATCGTAGCGGTGGATACAACGACCGGCGAAGTCGGTAGTGCCGGCGCCTCTTGTATTGATGCCAGCGCCATTGCAGGTGGGGTTTTAATCATAAGCGACATCCTCCCGGGTGTGGGTGGCATTCACACCCAATCGTATTGGAATCCGACCAACCAACTCAACGCCAGAGCCAGGATGGAGGCAGGCGACACGCCACAGGAAATTATGGATTGGTTGGAAATCAACGATGTCGAGGGCAATCCGGCTATTCGACAATATGGTGCGGTTGCTTTTGGCGATCAGGGAGAAGCTTTGTCTGCTGCCTTTACCGGTGAAAACTGCTTGGATTACAAAAACCATATTGTAGGAAGTACCTACGCTATCCAAGGCAATATTTTATTGGGCCAGCAAATCCTGGACAGCATGGAAGCCCGCTTTTTGAACACGGCAGGCTCGCTGGCGGATAAGTTAATGGCTGCCTTGCAAGGCGCCAATGTGCCGGGTGCTGATTCTCGTTGCCTCGATTTAGGTATCTCGTCCAAGTCCGCTTTTATCCGGATCGCAAAACCTACGGATGAGGAAGGAGAATTTTATCTCAATTTGAACGTCCCGAAAGTACCTGGAGGTATCGAGCCGATTGATTCATTACAGACATTATTCAATGCCTGGCTTGCAACAGTTGCTGCTAAAGAAATTGATAATCCTCCACTTGTCAAGGTTTTTCCAAATCCCGTTGGACAAAAACTGACGCTTGAATGGCGTCCGGTAACAGCCTTCGAAGCGACCGTCATTTTGAGTGATTTGGACGGAAAGGAAATCCTGAAACAAGCCGTCAAGCCCGGTCGCAATACCGTAATCCTACCCGATTCGACCCGCCGCCAGGTCATTGTTCTTTTCATCCGGAATCAATCAGGCGAGGTCATTTTTTCCGAAAAAATCGTCTGCAAATAACCATGCAGATTGCCATTGACTTTCTCCAATTCAAAGACCGCCTGCGTATTGAGCTACGGGGTGAGCAGCGCTTTTTATTCGACCCTCTGCGCAGAAAGTTTTTTGTGCAAACACCCGAAGAAATTGTCCGCCAACTGGTCGTTTCTTACCTGCTGCATGAAAAAGGCTACTCTAAAAACCGGGTCGCTATCGAGAAATGGTTGAAAGTCAACGCATTGCCGAAACGATTCGACGTATTGGTGTACGACGAGGATATGTCGCCGCTCGTTCTGGTGGAGTGCAAAGCGCCGCAAGTTGTTATCTCGCAAGATGCTTTTCGCCAAATCGCCATGTACAACCTGCCGCTTCAAGCGCACATTTTATTGGTAACAAATGGCATTCAAACCTTTTGCTGCCGGATGGATTACAACAGCAAATCGTATCAATTTCTGCAAGAAGTGCCCTCCTTCGCCGAAATTACCAGGCAATAGTTTCTATTTTTCGCCGCCTAATTAAGTCATTAGGCCATTTGGTCATTGAGTCATTTTTTATCTTAGAATGATTTAATGACCAAATGACACAATGACCTATCCAACTATGAGCAACGAAAAAATCCTCGTCATAGGCGCCCATGGACAAATTGGCTCCGTATTGACGCAAGCTTTGCGGGAAGCTTACAGCCCCTCCAACGTCATCGCTTCCGACATCCGGGAAGCCAATGCCGGTGATCCTTTTTTTGAAAAACTGAATGTCCTCGACATCGCCCACCTGGGAAGGCTGGTGGATAAGTACCACATTACCCAAATCTATCACCTCGCCGCCATTCTTTCTGCCAAAGGAGAAGCAAATCCTTTGAAGACCTGGGAGTTCAACATGACCGGTTTATTTAATGTGCTGGAGGTGGCGAGAGAAAAAAAGCTGGCAAAAATATTTTTCCCCAGCTCCATTGCCGTGTTCGGAAAAGAAATTCCCCGGCAGGACACGCCGCAAAATGCGGTGTTATTGCCAACCACCGTTTATGGCATCAGCAAATCATCGGGGGAACTTTGGAGCCAGTATTATTACAACCGTTATGGGTTGGACGTGCGCAGCCTGCGCTACCCCGGCGTCATTGGTTGGCAAAGTGAACCGGGCGGTGGTACCACCGACTATGCCGTGGATATATTTCACTACGCCGTTTCTGGCAGAAAATACACCTGTTTTTTGAAGGAAAATACAGCGTTGCCAATGATTTATATGGACGACGCTATCAGAGCTACCATGGAATTGATGGAAGCGCCTGCAAAGCAGCTTTCCGTGCGTACCAGCTACAATCTATCGGGCATGAGCTTTACACCGGCAGAAATTGCCGAAAACATCCGGCAGTTCGTACCCGGTTTTGAGATAGAGTACCAACCTGATTTCCGGCAAGCCATTGCGGACAGTTGGCCGCAAAGCATAGACGATTCAAAAGCCAAAGCGGATTGGAACTGGCAACCGCGATTCGATTTGGCTGCCATGACAGAGGACATGTTGATGCATTTAAAAAGCAATGCGTACGCGCAGGAAGTTTAATTTCCTTCCAGCCATTGTTTAAGTTTTTCAGCAAGCAACGCATTCGCGCCTACATTCCAGTGCTTTTCAAAAACCGGGTCGCCGAGCGTTTGACGCAGGCGGGACAGCAAGTTCAGATGAGCTTTCTGACGCCACGGTGAAAGATTTGCGCCTAGCGTTTCTCTTATTGAATGCGCGGCAGAAAGCCATTCCACAGCCTGGACCGGTTCCTCCTGATGCTCGAGCAATAAGGCCAGCAACTCGCCTCCGTTTACCATCCCGACCCGGTAAGGCAGCCTTTCAACCAAAGAAAGTTGCTTGACGAGCAATTGCCGGCATTGTTCCCATTGTTTTTGAAAAGCATGACAATAGCTCAAATAGTACAAAGCCAGGCTTTCCAAGAAGGGACTGCCTTGCCGCCGGGCGAAAGAAATGCTTTCTTCCAGAAACGATTTGCCGATTTCCGGCCTGCCCAGCATCCACTCGGAAGCTCCAAAGGCAATCAGGTCATAGCTGACTATCATTCGGTTATGAACCTGCGTCGCTTCATCAATATTGCTCAAAAAAGTATGGTGGGCAGACTCGTAATCCCCGCTAAGAAATAAAGTCCAGCCTTGCATGGTGTTTGCCCAGGATTGAAGTTGCCTGTCGCCGACTTCACGGAGAATTTGGTTAGCGCTGTTAATCAATTCCTGCGAAATTCCGAGGTTTCCCCGTTCCTGTAAACCCCAACTTTTAACAAGCAGCGAGTAAGCCATCCCGCGTTTATCCTGGCCTTGTTCCATGAGTGAATAATGCCGGCGTATAAATTCATCCATCTCCTGAAAATTGCTTTGGCAAAAAGAAACGAAGCCCAGGTTATTCATCGCCACGGCCATGCCGCGGATGTACCCGATTTCCTGGTGAAGCTCGAAGGCCTCTTGAGAAAGCGCAGCACCCTGTGCGAAATTCCCAATTTGGATAGCGGCCCAACCCAGGTTGTTGAGGGTGGTGGCAAGCCCTTTTTTATCACCAGTTTTCCGCCATAGTTCGAGCGCTTGTTCCAGGATGGAATAGGATTCTTTGTAGTCGCTCAGCTCATGTGTCAGGGTTCCAAGCGCGTTCAAAGTTTGCGCACGGAGTTCGGCATTAACATGTTCAGCAGGAAGTGCGAGCATGGATTTTAAAGTCTGCATGCCCTCCGGCAAAAAACCGCGGATGGCCCAAAAACGCCAGAGGGCAGTCCCCATTCTAAAAGACCACTCGGCATGATGGGTTTGCAACAACCACTGCAAGGCTGATCTTAAATTATCCAGTTCCCTTTCCAACCCATCGAGCCATTTTTTACTGTCGGGTCCGGTAAGATGCGGCTCGGATTCTTCTGCCATCTGCAAAAACCACTTGGCGTGGGCATTGCGGGCGCTAATTTCTTCCCCGGTTTCCCGAAGACAGCTTTGGGCAAATTCGAGGATGGTTTCAAGCATCAGGTAACGGGGTTCTGCTGCCTGGCTATCCATTACCCTGACCAAACTCTGGTCAACGAGTGAGGCAATGCCGTCTAGCACGTCGAAGGCCGGTTCTCCGGTTTCCAACGCCAAGGCTTCCGCGGATTCCAGGTTAAAACCCCCGGCGAAAACGCCTAAGCGGCGAAACAGCGCTTGCTCTTCTGGTTGAAGCAAATCATAGCTCCATCCAATGGCCTGACGCAAGGTTTGGTGCCGCTCAGGCAAATCACAGCCACCGCCCCGCAGCAAATCCATTCGCTTTCCAAGGCGGGATAAAATGGCTTGTGGCGGGAGTATTTTGATACGGGCAGCAGCCAGTTCAATGGCAAGCGGCAAGCCATCGAGCCGGCAACAGATTTCTGCCACGGCGGGTGCGTTCCCATCATCCAGTGAAAAGCGGGGTGAGGCCGCAGCAGCCCTTTGAGAAAACAAGGCAATGGAAGGATAATCCGACAGAGATTCCAAAGGAGGGAGTTGAACCGGATTTGCCAAGGTGAGGGGAGGGACCGGTAATTCCCACTCCCAACGCAGTCGCAACACGATGCGGCTTGTAACTAAGATTTTCAGGTTTGGGCAGGACTCAAGCAATTTTCCAACCATGGGCGCTGCACTGACAACATGCTCGAAGTTGTCCAAAATCAAAAGCATGGATTTTTCACCAATACCTTCCTGCACCTGTTCTATGACAGTTATATTATTATGAAGAGAAAGGCCCAGGCTTTGTGCAATGGCTGCTCCCACAAAGTCCGGATCTTTCAAAGGGGCAAGCAAAACCAGGAAAACACCATCCTCGAAATCGTCCAGCAAAAAACGTCCGGCTTCAATGGAAAGCGAAGTTTTGCCGATACCGCCTGGCCCCACCAGGGTCAACAAACGAAGGTCAGTACGGCGCATTTGTTGGCAAATTTCTTCCAAGGCCTCTTCCCTGCCAAGCAGGGAGGTCGCCCGGAACGGTAAATTGTTTTTTCGTGAAAAATGACATCGAACCGGCGGAAATTCAGAAGGCAGGTCATTGAAAACCATTTGAAACAAGGACTCCGGCTTTGACAAATCCTTCAGAAGAAAATCGCCCAGCGACCGGAGGGAAGTTTCTTCCGGTGGCTGGTTTCCCAGCAAGGAAGCTGCAGATTGCGATAACAATACTTGCCCGCCATGTGCCACCGACATAATCCGGGCAGCTTTGTGAACATCCAATCCAACATATTTTCCAAGGCTCAATTTGGCTACACCTGTGTGAATGCCCATGCGCACTTTCACCGAAAAACCATTTTGCCAGGGGTGCGCTGCGAGTCCTCGTTGTGCGGCTACCGCTCCGGCCGCCGCCTCTTGTACGCTTGCAAAGGCGAAAAAGAATCCATCACCGGCGTTGTCCACTTCAATACCACCGTGCCTGGTAAACGATTCCCGTAAGATGTGGTGATGATTTTCGAGCAAAGTTGAAAACAATTCACCAGCCTCCTGCAACAGGCGGGTCGAGCCTTCTACGTCTGTAAATAAGAATGTAACTGTGCCGGATGGAAGCATGGATGCCTAAGTTTTTTCAAAGTTAGCTTTTCTATCTTTGCCGGGACGGTTTGTGAGTTTTAGCGCTTTGGTGTTAATGTGCGATTTTGCAGAAATGAGAGATAAATGGCTTATTTATTTACACAAGTACTAAAACAAATAAACACTTAAACACATAAACATTCAACATCCATGTTCTCCAACGTCGAACCTTCTTTCCAACAGGAAATTCGTGATATTCGGGATGCCGGATTATATAAATCTGAACGGGTTATCGTCACGCCCCAGGGCGCAGAAGTGCGGACAGACCAGGACAAAGAAGTGCTGATTTTCTGCGCCAACAATTACCTGGGGCTTTCCTCTCATCCAAAAGTCATCGAAGCTGCGCATGAAGCGATTCGGACCCACGGGTTTGGCTTGTCTTCGGTGCGGTTTATTTGCGGGACTCAGGATATTCACAAAGAACTGGAACGGAAAATCGCCGATTTTCTCGGTCAGGAGGATGCTATTCTCTACGCAGCCTGCTTCGACGCCAATGGGGGTTTGTTCGAGACCCTGCTCGGCGAACAGGATGCAGTCATTTCCGACGAACTCAACCACGCCAGCATCATTGACGGAATCCGCCTGAGCAAAGCGCAACGGTACCGTTATAAACACAATGACATGGCGGATTTGGAGGAAAAGCTCAAAGAAAGCCAATCTGCCCGCCGCCAACTGATTTTTACCGACGGCGCTTTCAGCATGGACGGTACGATTGCCCAGCTCGACAAAATCTGCGAACTGGCTGAAAAATATAGTGCGATGGTTGGTATTGACGAGTGTCACGCAACCGGCTTCCTCGGCAAAACCGGAAGGGGAACCCATGAATATCGCAATGTGATGGGCAAAATTGACATCATCACCGGCACCTTTGGCAAAGCACTTGGCGGCGCTTCCGGCGGCTTCACAGCGGCCCGGCGGGAAATTGTAGAATTGCTGAGGCAGCGAAGCCGGCCTTATCTTTTTTCGAATACACTGGCACCTGCCATCGTGGGCGCTTCCATCGCCGTTGTAGAAATGCTAAATAGTACCACCACCCTGCGGGATAAGTTGGAGCGCAATACCCAATGGTTTCGCAAAGCCATGACCGACGCCGGTTTCGAGATTTTGCCCGGTGTCCATCCAATTGTACCGATTATGTTGTACGATGCAGTCCTGGCACAAAATTTTGCAGCCAGGCTGCTGGAAGAAGGTATTTATGTTATTGGATTTTTCTTTCCAGTCGTCCCGAAAGGAAAAGCCCGCATCCGGGTACAGATTTCAGCGGCCCATGAGCAGGTGCATTTGGAAAAAGCCGTGGAAGCGTTTACCAAGGTGGGCAGGGAATTGGGGGTGTTGAAATAGAATTATTGGTTCACCTGCAGGTACACAAGTGGGCTTGACTATTCTCCGTGGGTGCGTCGTTATGCCATTGGGTGCATTCATTTTCACGCAACGACGCAACGGCGCAAGGATTCATTACTTGCCTCAAAAAACAGCGCTATAATAGGATAGGTATTAATTTTTCAAAGTAGGATAATAGACATGAATGTCATTTGAACTTGCCTTTTTGGGCTTTTGTTTCAAAGAGGGTTCGAACTTCACACCCTTACGGCTATCAAAAACGCACCGATGAAACGGCTTTCTCGAAAAAAATTAGCCGCACTTATGTTTTTGCTAAGCCTCATTCTTGGTTTTCTCCTGCCACAAGAATTGAAAATGCCGGTAGAAGGTGCCGACAAAAACAGCTACCACGCGGAATCATTTTGGTATTATCCCTGGGGAGAGTCCGTTACCACAAAGGGGTGGATATTTTCGCCAAAAAGCAAACTGCTGTTTTTTCGGCGACGAAAGGGGTGGTTATTTTCACAGGCCAACTTCGTAAGGGGGGAAACGTAGTGGTTGTTTTAGGTCCGAAATGGCGCCTTCATTATTACGCTCACCTTCATCAAATCAAGACTTCCATGTTCGATTGGGTGAGTCCGGAAGAAGTCATTGGCACCGTTGGAAATTCTGGCAACGCCATGGGCAAACAGCCACACCTGCATTATGCTATTGTAACCTTGCTACCACATCCGTGGAGAATTGACAGCGAGCGTCAAGGCTGGAAAAAAATGTGTTACCTGAATCCGATCGACTTTTTTAAATCCGGAACGTCTCGTACCTGATTACCATTCAACCACCTCTACGATTTCCAACCCGAAACCGATCATTCCCACTCGCCGGGTTTTGTTTCCTGTGAGCAAGCGAATTTTGGAAATGCCGAGATCGCGCAGAATCTGAGCGCCGATGCCATAATCTCGTTGCTCCATGTCCCGGCGGCGACCGATGGGCAGGGTGGGGGATACTTCGCGTCGATTTTTCAGGTGTTGCAGGCAGGTCATCAGGTTGGCATCCTTGTCGAAATGACGCATAATGACCAGGGCTCCCTTGCCTTCCTGTGCAATCCGCTCCAGGGAACTGTCCAGGCGCTGGGAGTCATCATCTAAGAGAATGCCGAGCAGATCGTTGCCTTCCATCGAGGAATGAACCCGGACCATGACCGGTTCGTCTGGCTGCCAAAGGCCTTTGAGGACGGCGAGGTGAGAGTCGCCGGTGGGAATTTGCGTATAGGCAATAAGCTCGAATTCGCCGAAACGGTTTTTCAAAGGCATGGTAAAATCCCGCCGGATGAGGCGTTCCGTAAGCATCCGGTAGGCAACCAAATCCTGGATGCTGATGATTTTAAGGTTGAACTTTTTGGCAATTTCCACCAATTGTGGTAAACGGGCCATCGTTCCATCCTCGTTGAGTACTTCGACCAACACGCCGACCGGTGAATAACCCGCCATTCGCGCCAGGTCAATCGTTGCTTCGGTATGTCCGGTGCGCCGCAATACGCCACCTGATTTAGCCCGCAGGGGAAAAATATGACCAGGCTTGGCAAAGTCGGACGGTTTGGTGGTGGGGTTTACAAGTGCCCGGATACCGGTCGCCCGGTCGTATGCGGAAATGCCGGTGGTGCAACCTTGCCCGATCAAGTCAATGGAGACTGTAAATGCCGTTTCGTGCAACGAAGTATTTTGCGGAACCATCATCGTCAAGCCTAATTCATCGGCTCGTTGCTCCTCGATGGGAGCGCAAATCAAACCCCTGCCGTGGGTGGCCATAAAATTGATGATATCGGGCGTGACACATTCGGCAGCGCAGATAAAATCGCCTTCGTTTTCCCGGTCTTCATCGTCCACGACAATAATGACTTTACCGGCTCGAATGTCCTCGATCGCTTCTTCGATGGTATGAAGGGAAAAATTCGGCTCCCTTGTAGGGGTTTTACCGTTGGTGGAATTCAGGATGGCGGTAGCTTCCATTCGCTGTTAAATTAGTTGAATTGGTTGAATTAGTTGAACCCGGATGGTGTATTAATTCAATCATTTTAACACCAAAGGTCATAAATTGACTTTTTGCCGAAGGGATTTTTTTTCAGAATGACGCCGTTTCAATTCCCGGCGTTCTTCCGGATCTGCTTGGAGGGGTTTTACTTTTTTGCGTTTTTTGGGCGGGATCAAAGCCCATTCCAACAGGGAAAAAAAAGCTTCTGTGACGGCTTCCTTGTTATCTGCCTGGGAGCGGGAGTCCTGGTTGGTGAGAATGAATATTCCCTCTTTATTAATTCGGTTTTCCAGGCGGCTGGTGAACAGTTGTTTCTCCGGCTCACTCAAGGCCTGTGATTTTGCCACGTCGAAACGCAACTCCACTTTCGTTTCTACCTTGTTCACGTGCTGTCCGCCTGCACCGGAACTCCGGGCGGTACGGTAGTTGAGTTCTTGTTTCAAGATTTGCAAATTCATGGACCGGGATTTACTAAAATTTACCAACGAACGGCTGTAGCTTCAAGGAAGTTCGACTGGCACCCAAATGAATTTACTTTTGCCGCAGTTTTCCGTATTAAAACAAGGGAATAAAGTGATTCGCCCATCCGACCGTCTTCTTTTTTTACTGCAACTCGCTACTGTTTGTGTTTTCGCTGGCAGAGCCTGGCAGCATTTGTTTTTCGATGCGCCCTCTCGGGAGTTGCTTTGGGATGCCGGGTTCATGCAAGGAATCATAGAGGGATTTACCAGCCTGACCTGGCAGGAGTACGTCACTCACCCAAAAGGAGATGTCTGGATACAACGCTTTATTTTTGGGTGCGGGATTTTCCTGGCGACTTGCTCCGTCGTAGCTGCCTGCATCCGGTGGCTACATCGTTTTTTCAGATTGTTTTTGTGGATAGGAGCCGCTTATTTATTTGTGCTGGCGCTGCTTTATTTAAAAGAGTATTTTTTTCATGCCGGCCAGTTTTTCGAGTATGCTTTACAATTCAGCTCGCCTGCTTTTTTTTGGTTTGCACTAAAGAAGGAAGGGGTTACTAACAGACTGGCATTATGGATGAAGTTAGCCGTAGCGCTTACATTTATTTGCCACGGACTATATGCCCTGGGTTATTACCCCCGCCCGGGTGTTTTCATGTCAATGACCATGCATGTTCTCGGTTTGGACGAGCAGGCAACCATCCTGTTTTTAAGAGTGGCCGGAATACTGGATTTCGTGGTGGGTATCGGCATTTTTTTGCCTGAGAAATGGGTCAAACCCGTCCTGATTTATGCGGCAGCCTGGGGATTGGCAACGGCATTAGCCAGGACGCTGGGCAATTTTTTCTGGCAATTTGCTGCGGAAAGCCTCCATCAGCACGTATTTGAAACGGTCTATCGCTTACCTCATTTTTTCGTCCCGCTCGCGCTATTTTTTTATCATAAAATCAAGCCATCTTCATAAACTTCCTCTATTTCACGCTTTACCTTCAGCCGCTTTTATATTGCCAGCATCTCTGCCAGCCGCACCAATTCCAGGTTTAATTCCTTCTGATTTTTTATAGCATAGGCCAGCGGCGTCAGCTTGATTTGGTGGTTCACCATACCGACCATCACATTTTTGTGTCCATCGAGCAAGGCTTCGACAGCAGCATTTCCAAGGCGGCTGGCGAGCACCCGGTCGTAGCCGCTGGGCGAACCGCCCCGCTGCAAGTGACCTATCACAGTCACCCGGACGTCGAACATATCCAGGCGCGATTTCACCAATTCCGCAATTTCTGAGGCATTCCCAATTGGATGGCCTTCGGCCACGATCACCAGGTTAAAAAGTTTTTTGCGGCGGGCACTGTTTTCAAGGACCTTGACAAGGTTGTCGAGGGAGGCATGTTCCTCCGGCAACAACACGTTACCTGCTCCGCTTGCAATGGCGGTATGCAGAGCCAGAAAACCTGCATTCCTGCCCATGACCTCGATAAAAAACAACCGATTATGCGATTCGGCCGTATCCCGAATTTTATCCACGGCCTGAACCGCCGTATTCACCGCTGTATCGAATCCAATGGTGAAATCCGTACCGTATAAATCATTGTCAATCGTACAGGGAATGCCAACGATCGGAAAGTTATGCTCTCTGTAAAAGGCCTCCGCCCCTGTGAAGGTGCCGTCCCCGCCAAGGGCGATGCAGGCTTCAATATCAAAGGTGAGCAGGGAATCATATGCCAAGCGCCTGCCTTCTGGCGTTCGGAACCGGTCGCAGCGGGCCGTTTTCAAAAAGGTGCCGCCACGCTGGATAATGTTTCCTACATCCCTGATTTCGATCTTTCTAAAATGCCGCTCTATCATGCCTTCGTAGCCATGTTCGATGCCAAACACCGTGATATTATGGTGGGCTGCCGTTCGAACCACTGCCCGAAGAGCAGCATTCATACCGGGTGCATCCCCGCCAGAGGTGAAAACTGCAATTCGATGAAGCCTTTGATTCATTTTATTTGTTCCGGGGCTTTAAGTAGTTTAAGGTGTCTAAAGTGTTCCAACATGGTTAATCTCCTGGAACTCCTTTACCCTTGAACTCCTTAAATTTTTTCAAGATGATATTTGAAAAGATTGTTGATGGGTTTCTTCAAAATTTGTCCAAGGTGCAGGCCGAGTTGCTCAACTGCCTCCTTTAGAATTTCTTGAAAATGGAAAGCAACGGAACCTACGAAATGTACCGGCAGCGTTTGGTGATTTACATATTTGCAAACGTGTCGCCGGAGAAACTCGTCAAAGCAATTCCAGATTATTTTCCGGACCCAGGGATCGTCCTGCTCTTCCGTAAATAAGCGTGCAAACGTGGCCAGATAGGCGGCGGGCACCCCTCCGCCATAGACTTTATCGAGAATATCTTTCCGGCCGTTCGGACAAGCCTTTTCCATAACCGGATGCAGTCGGGCAGGCATCTCCCGGTAAAAAAAGGTCTTTACAAACTTCTTTCCTATTTGCGCTCCGCTTCCCTCGTCTCCCAGAAAAAATCCCAGGTTGGTCACATTGTCTATTTCCTTTTCTCCATCGTAAAGAACAGAATTTGAGCCGGTTCCAAGGATACAAACAACACCCGGTTTATCGCCACAAGTGGCCCGTGCTGCAGCCAGCAGATCATGATAAACCATTACCTGGGCCGCAGGGAAAACAGCAGCAATTGCGTTTGCCACCACCGCTTTTCTACCAGTATCCCAGCAACCTGCTCCATAATAATGGATAACGCCTGGCTTTTGAGGGTCCAGTTTCCCTTCCAGCCCGGTTTTTACCAGGTTGGCGATGCGGTCCTGACTATCGTAGTTTGGATTAAAGCCGGTGGTGTTAGCATCAAGAACAAGGCCGTCGTCGAGGAGAATCTTCCAATCGGCTTTCGTCGAGCCGCCATCCACGATTGCAAGCATAATGAAGGTTTTGTCCGGCAAATGTAGCGTCTCTGCGAGAGGTAGAATTGGATGCACTGAAAAAATAAAGTCTTTTGGAAAAATACGTGAAACCGTATTTGTTAAATCTTATCCCTATAACTTTTTGACTGTCAAGCGTAGAATTCATAGCCTGCAAGTAACAAACAAATTCCGCAAAAATTTTAACCGTAATTTTTTCAACAAAAAGTTTTGAAAAATACTTTACAAAACAAATCCGTTTACTTTTGCGGAGTTCTCCTGATTTTTCAATTAAAATTATTGTCATGATTGATTACCGGCTTCATCGTCAGGAATCAAAATTCAGCAGGCTATCCATGTTACTGGTGTGGTTCGACAAATATTGGTTTCAGGCAGTCATTGTACTTCTTTTGCTACACCTGTGTCTAAATCGGGAAGTTCAGATTTCTGTCGGTGCAAAAGAAAAGACAACCGACTTTATTGATAGGGTAGAAGAAAAAGTGCTCGCCCAACCTGTTTCAGGAGAGGCAAATCAATTGACTTTCGACCCCTTGTCCCTTTTGCCGGAAGAGCTGTTGGAAGATAAACCTGCCCATTTGGAAAGCAAGTGGAAATCGTCGGATTTTCGGAATCTCACATTTGTGCTCGCCCCTGAGATGGCAAAGCGAAAAAATGTTCCGGCTGCGATTGTCCGGGAAAAAATGCAGGCTTGCCGGGATTATGTGAAGCATTATGCCGCCACTGCAATGGCTGAAATGGAAATCCATGGTATTCCAGCCAGCATTACGCTTGCCCAAGGGCTACTGGAAACGGATGCCGGCGGAAGCCGCCTTGCTACCGAGTCAAACAATCATTTTGGCATCAAATGCCGCACAAAATGCAGGGGATGTACTTGCCGCAACTATTCAGACGATGATGTATACGATATGTTCCGGGTCTTCGATACGGCCTGGGAAAGCTTTCGGGAACACTCGAACCTGCTCTCTATTCCGCGTTATAAGCATCTGAAAAAACTCGGTACTTCAGATTACAAAGGCTGGGCGGCCGGGTTGAAAAAGGCGGGTTATGCAACTGACAAAAACTACGACCAAAAGGTGGTTCAGATTATCGAGGAGCTGGATTTGGCGCAGTTTGATAAATAAAATAGTCATTGAGTCATTGAGTTATTGAGTCATTTGGTCATTGGGATAAAGGACCTCATGACTCAATGACTCAATGACCTATTCTTCCGCCAGCTTCTTCAATTCATTCAATTTCAACAGGCATTCAATCGGCGACATGCCGTTCAAATCCATTTCCTGCAAGAGTTCCTTGATGCGGCCCACTTTCGGGTCGAACGTTTCAAAAATGCTCAATTGATAGGGTGGGGGGGTAAGGTCCTGGGTTGCAGGTCTTCTTACTTTCAGTCCATTGGAATTTTCATCTGTCTGGCCTTCGGGAGCGGCGATGTGCTGCGCTTCGAGCTGAGCCAGGATTTCATTGGCCCGTTGAACGATGGTTCTCGGCATTCCCGCCATCTTGGCCACGTGTATACCGAAGCTGTGCTCGCTGCCACCAGGTACGAGTTTGCGTAGAAAAATGACCTTTTGACCGGTTTCCCGGATAGCTACGTTGAAATTTTTGATGCGTGGCAGCTTATTTGCCAGCTCATTCAATTCGTGATAATGGGTGGCAAAAAGCGTTTTGGGCCGTCGGTTGCCAGCGTCATGAAGATACTCGGCGATGCTCCAGGCGATGGAAATACCGTCGTAAGTACTGGTTCCTCTCCCTATTTCGTCCAGCAAAATGAGGCTACGCTCGCTGAGGTTATTTAAAATACTGGCGGTTTCATTCATCTCCACCATGAAGGTGCTTTCCCCGCCGGATAAATTGTCAGATGCACCGACGCGGGTAAAAATTTTGTCCACCAGGCCGAGGCGGGCACTTTGCGCCGGTACGAAGCTTCCCATTTGTGCCAGCAGGCAAATCAGCGCTGTTTGGCGCAGGAGTGCCGATTTTCCGGACATATTGGGACCCGTGATTACGATGACCTGCTGTTCCTCGGTATCGAGGTATACATCATTGGGGATGTAATTTTCGCCCGGCGGGAGGAGTTGCTCGATGACCGGATGCCGCCCATTCTTGATATCCAGGATGAGGCTGTTGTCGAGGTCGGGCCTGGTGTAGTGGTGCTTTTCGGCGACCTTGGCAAAGGAAAGCAGGCAATCGAGGCGGGCAACGAGCGTGGCATTGTGCTGAACCGGTTGCACGAATTCGTTTACCGTTTGAATCAGTTGCTGAAACAACTGTTCTTCCAGTTCCAAAATCCGCTCCTCGGCGCCAAGAATTTTAGTCTCCAGTTTTTTCAGTTCATCGGTGATGTAGCGCTCGCAGTTGGCGAGCGTTTGTTTGCGAATCCAATGATCGGGTACCAGACCCCTGTCCTTGTATTTATTGGTGACTTCGAGGTAATAGCCGAACACGCTGTTGAAACCGATTTTCAGATTATCAATCCCCGTGCGTTGCGCTTCAATTTTTTGGATGTCGAGCAAGAGCAACTGGCTATTTTTCACCGTGTTGCGCAAGTCGTCTAATTCTTCACAGCAGCCATCTGCAATGACGCCGCCTTTCGAAACCAAGGCAGGAGGCTCTTCGACGCATTGACGCTTGATTTCTTGTTGAAGGGATTTGCAGGGGTTTAGGCCATCCGCCATTTTTTCCAGGAAAGAATTGCCGGTTGCAGCTAACAGCACCTTCAATGGCTCTGTTGCTGCCAACGCCTTCCTCAGTTGAACCACTTCCCGCGGGGTGATTTTACCAAGCGGAGCCCTGGAAATTAGCCGTTCCAGATCGCCCATTTGCCGGATGTATGTTTCAAACTCGGAGGCGAGCGATCTGTTTTTTAGCAGATAATCAACCATTGCCAGCCTGCTTTCTATTTCTTTCAGCGAGGTCAATGGCAATACAACCCATTTTTTCAATAGCCGTGCGCCCATGGGAGAGGCCGTTTGGTCCAAAATGGATACCAGCGGAGTGCCCGACTCGTGGGGCGAATGCAGCAGTTCCAGGTTTCGGATGGTGAAACGGTCGAGCCAGACATATCGCTCCTGTTGAAGGCGGCTGACGGAGATGATGTGCCGAAGGTTATTGTTTTCGGTCGTGGCCAGGTAGTGCAAAGCAGCCCCCGCCGCTATTTGTGCCAATTCCAGTTCTTCAATACCAAAACCTTTCAGAGATGCCACTTCGAAATGGGAGGTCAGTTTTTCCTTGGTATAGTCCGTTGTAAACACCCAGTCGTCCAGCGTGTAGGTGTAAAAACGATCCCCAAACTGTTGCTCGAATTCTTTGGCTTTCCCTTTGCAAAAGATGACCTCAGACGGATGGAAGCTTTGTAGTAATTTATCTAAATAGGCCGAATCGCCTTCGGCCACCAGAAATTCGCCCGTGGAAATATCCAGAAAAGCCACACCTGCCTGTTCCTTTTTGCCAAAGGCGACTGCAGCCAGGAAGTTATTGGATTTATGGTCAAGCAATTTTTCGTCAACCGCCACTCCCGGTGTTACAACCTCGGTCACGCCGCGCTTTACCAGCTTCTTTTCCGGAGAGGGCTTTTCCAATTGCTCGCATACGGCGACCCGATACCCGCTGCGCACAAGCCTCGGCAGGTACAAATCCATCGAATGATAGGGAAAGCCCGCCAGTTCGACGTCGTTTCCGCCGTTGTTTTTGCTGGTCAAAACGATTCCCAAAGCTTTGGAAGTCTTGATAGCATCTTCTCCAAACGTCTCATAAAAATCGCCGACCCGGAACAGCAAAATGGCGTCGGGGTATTTCGCTTTCATTCGCAGGTACTGCTGCATCAGCGGCGTAACAGCGTCGCTTTTTTCCCGGATGGCGCCCCCGGCGATGGTTTGACTTTTTCTAGCCAATTGATTGATGGTTTTGGGCAAAGATAAGGCTTGGGTTTTGGGTTTGAGATTTTGAATTCGAGGATTCAACGGGAGGAATTTTTTGACCGCGTCCAGCTTTGAAAAATAAGTATTAGCCCATTATTTTCAATGGCTACTTTTGGAAGAGTAATCGGCCCACCTTTACTTTTCTTGTAGAAGTTTTATTCGTTTTACAAAACTAAATAATGCCGTATGGACAAAAAAACCAAAGTGGTCGTGTCAGCGCTCATTTGTTTGAAGGATAACGTGCTCTTACTGCGGCGGGCGAAAAATTTCGAAGGCCTGGCTTTTGGGAAAGGCATTTGGGACCTTCCTGGAGGGAAGGTCGAATTTGGGTTCGGATTAGAAGAGGCTTTACAAAAGGAACTGAATGAAGAAACCGCTATGTCTTTGGAGCAACAATCGAGGATTTCGTTGGAAAATGCTTTTGCTTATCTGATTAGCGATTCCCTAAACTCCGTTCACCGGATCAATTTGTTTTATAAGCTGGTGCTCTCCGAAACTCCTTCTATTCAATTGAGTGAAGAACATGACGCCTATTTCTTTGCAAGTATGGAAGACATGGAGTCACTTAACATGATAGAGCCGGTAAGGTCCTTTTTGTTGCGTTACTTGCAAAGCTGAGGACTGTCTATTTGTGAACTTAGATGTTATGCTACCGTTTCAAAAATGCCTGCCCTCCACATTGAGACAGGTGATTATTCCGGCTCTTGGCCGGCAGGTTATGTAACTGACAATGCCAACACTAACCTACGACATCGTAGTGGTCGGCTCAGGTCCTGCAGGGGCCACAACAGCCCGGATCGCTGCGGAAAATGGACTGCGCGTTTTGCTGGTGGACAAGCGGCAGGAATTGGGAGCTCCAATCCAATGTTCCGGCGCGGTGAGCCGCCATGCTTTGGAAAATGTTGGCATCGAACCGAATGATGAATTTATTCACGCTCCCATATTCGGATTTGGCATTTACAACCAGGCGGGAGAAAAAACCACCATTGATTACAGACAACTTAAGCCGGTTGAATACGGAACCGGTGACGGAAGAAAACCCCTTGGTTATGTCGTAGACCGTCGCCGCTTTGATCGCTACCTGATGACGCTGGCCGAGCGGGCAGGGGTGGAAGTTTGGCTGAAAACGGAAGGTTTGGGTTATCAACCGAATGGCAATGGAAGTTGCACGGTTTTTCTACGCCGTTTTAATAACCAAATAGAGGTAAAAACGAAGGTTTTGGTTGGCGCTGACGGCCTTCAATCCCAGGTGGGTAGGTGGGCCGGACTGCGAACGAATATCAAATTGACCGAGCTTGCCAGTTGCTTGCAATTCGTAGTGGACCAGGTGGAAACGGACGGATTGCTCGAAATCGTCACCGGGCACCGCTGGGCGCCGGGAGGCTATGCCTGGGTATTTCCCAAAGGACATGGCTATGCTGAAATCGGACTCGGCGTCGTGCGAACCATGACGGGTAAAAATGCACAGTGGTTCCTGGATCTATTTCTAAAAGATTCCTTTTTTAAGCAACGTTTTCAGCATTCCCGCGTGCTTGAAATCCAGGGAGGAGGAGTGCCGCTCGCTGCACCGCTTAAAATCCAGTTTGCCGACAATCTTGTCCTGGTGGGCGATGCTGCCCGGCATGTCAACCCAATTACCGGCGGCGGCATACACACGGCCGTAAGCGGGGGAAAAATAGCAGGTTTATTTCTAGCCAACCTTATTCATGCCGGCAAGCAACCGGACCGTAATAATTTAAAAGCTTACCAGGATGGCTGGTTGGAACAGTTGGGCAATAAGATGTGGAAATTGTATGGCGTAAAAAATGCCATATTTAAAACAAAAGACATAACACAGCGAAATGCTATGCTATATGAAACCATGGCGGGCTATTTCAGCCCAAACTCAGAATATAAAAAAATCTAAGCTTGGCGTCCTTAACAGCTTTTCGGTGAGATAAATTTTACCGCAAAGACGCTAAGGACACTAAGTAGGAGATAGGTGACCAAATGAAAAACAAAGAACCGGTTCTATTTCAAATTGGCTGGAATGCCTGTATCCGCTGTGGCGCCTGCGTAGCCATTTGTCCGCAGAAAGCAGGCTTCATCAGTGATTTCGACACGATTGCCGTTCATACTCCCTGCCATATTGCCTGCATGGCATGTGAAACAATTTGCCCTGTGAGCACGATTTCTCATTATGAAATGCCTGGCGAGGGGCAATTCTCCAATCCATCTCATTTCCAAAGAGCAGCCTGAACATGCGACTAATTCAGCATAAAGAGGAAGCCTGGTGGTTTTACCGGTTTTTGTCGGTATTCTACGACAAGTACGTTAACCCGCTGTTTTGGACGGAACGGATGCGGGATCAATCGCTGGAGTTGGCTCGATTGGATGAACCGAATTTGACAGTAATAGACGTAGGTTCCGGGACCGGATTTACGACCCAAGGCATCGTAAAGCATGTACCAAGTGAGCAGGTAACCTGCATGGACCAAAGCCCTCATCAAATGGCAAAAGCCAAACGGAAAACCGAATTGCAGGGATGTACGTTTCAACTTGGCGATGCGGAAAAAATTCCCTTTGAAAACGACCGTTTCGACCGGTACATTTCTGCGGGGAGTATCGAATACTGGCCTCACCCGGAGCAAGGCATCCGGGAAGCCTGGCGGGTTGTCAGACCCGGTGGCGTGGCATTGGTCATCGGGCCTTTGGAGCCTGAAAACCGGTTTGCCCGCTTTCTGGCAGCCACCTGGATGCTCTTTCCGAAGGAAAAGGAATACCGGAACTGGTTTGAGAAGGCAGGCTTTGATAAAATCGAGGTCCGCTACGTACGCCCGCAATGGTTTAGGAGAAAATCAGAATATGGAATTGCTATCGCCGGAATCAAATCACCAGGAGAAATTCCAGTTACTCAGCCGGTTATTTCTGCAAACAATAATTTCCCCCGGAAAAAAACATTCCACTATTACCCGACGCTGATAGGAAGGGTTTTGCTCGGCTCCCTGGCTGGATTTGTATTTATTCCTGTTGCCCTGGTAGGAAATGTGGGTAATTTTTTCAGGCCAAAAGAAAAGGTGCCGGAGAAGTATCAGGAGGGGCTGAACACTCACCAACTTTTTGCACTGCTTCTTATTCTTGCAGTTATCGTATTCATCATTTGGTTAATTTTCACTTGATTATGCAGTCAGATCCATTGAATGAAAATATCCGCCATTTCTACGACCGCTCTACCAAGCTCTGGTTGAATACCTGGGGCGAACACATGCACCATGGATACTATGGTGCAGATGGAACTGCCAAAAAAGAAAATCAGGAAGCACAAGTGGATTTGATTGAAGAACTCTTGCGATGGGGTGGGGTAGCACAGGCATCGAATATCCTGGACGCCGGATGCGGCGTAGGAGGCAGCGCCCGGTTTTTATCAAAAAAATACGATGCCAACGTTTTAGGGCTGACTTTAAGTCCGGTTCAGGCGACAGAAGCACAACGTTTTTCAAGGAGGATGGGACTCGGAGAAAAAGTCAAAATCGAAGTTCAGGATTTAATGAGCCTGACGGGCCAGGATGGCACATTTGACCTTGTTTGGTCTTGCGAAAGCGCCGAGTACATCCGGGACAAGCAGAAAATGCTGGAAATCTTTTTCGATGTACTGCAACCCGGTGGAAGGTTGCTGATGGCAACCTGGTGTCACAGAAATACCCCGCCGGCATTGGATAATAAAGAAGAGCGAATATTGCAACAGCTTTACGATTTATATTTTTTACCACCGATGATTTCTATCAAGGAGTATGAAACGCTTGCTCAAAAGGTGGGCTTTAATAATGTGAAAACCGGGGATTGGAGCAACGCGGTGGCGCCATTTTGGAATGCCGTGATCCGGACTGCTTTTACCGGTCAAAGTATGGTTGGCTTGCTTCGCTCCGGTTGGACCACGATTAAAGGCGCCTGGGCTATGCAATTCATGACGAGAGGCTACCGGATGGGGGCCCTGAAATTTGGTGTTATTCAAGGCCAGAAGCCATGAGTTTTTTCAAAAATTTAGTCCGCTTTTCCAGGTTACACACGGTGATTGGAACCTCTTTGAGCATTGTGGCGCTATACCTGCTGGCATTGTCCTTTTCAGACTATTCCGACTTTCGTTTCTCCGTTTTGGTGCTCACCTTAATCTCCTGCCTCGGCGCAAATATTTACATCGTAGGGCTGAACCAAATCACGGATGTCGAAATTGACCGAATCAACAAGCCGTACTTGCCCTTGGCGTCTGGCGCATTTTCTATGCAGACTGCCTGTTGGTTAATTGGGGTTTGTGTATTGATTTCCCTGATCATTGCCATTTATTCCGGAAAATACCTCCTTTGGACAGTGCTTTTAAGCCTTGCACTGGGAACTGCATATTCACTGCCGCCATTCCGGCTGAAACGATTTCATTTTTGGGCCGCATTCTGCATCATTGCCGTTCGTGGATTAATTGTCAACCTGCTGCTTTTCCTGCATTTTCATTTTTTAATCAATGGCGAAACGGCAATTCCAGGGGTTATCTGGGTTTTGACAGGTACTATCTTTACTTACAGCATTGTTATCGCCTGGTTCAAGGATATTCCCGACATGGAAGGCGACCGGCGGTTTCAAATCAAAACACTGTCCCTGCAACTCGGAGCCAAAAGCGTTTTCCGCATAGGTAACCTCATCATCACCTTCGTTTTTTTGTGTCTGATAAGCTTGCCATTTTTAACTTCCCTGGCTTTGAACAAGTGGATGTTTGCCTTGGCTCATTTGGTTTTGCTAGGGCTGTTGTGGATAGCCAATTTTCGGGTGAAACTGAATTTTCAGCCTTCAATCCGGCGGTATTATCAATTTATCTGGCTGCTATTTTTTCTGGAATATATTTCGTTTGCTACCGCAGGATTACTGAGTTAAACCATTGTATGAAAAATCTTATTCGCCGTTGGCGGGCGCTTTGGAAACCCGATATGTACCACGGATGGGGCCGGGAAAAAGGCTATTTCGAAGGATGGTATTTTAAACTGGTGGATGCGCAGGAAAAGCATGTTTTTGCTCTCATTCCCGGTATTTCAAAAGGGAAAGACGGTGAACAACATGCCTTTATTCAGGTCCTCGATGGGAAGCTACAGAAAGCAGTTTACCACGAATTTCCGGCGGATACTTTTCTTCCTTCTGAGCGGGAATTTTCAATTCAATTGGGCAGAAACTTTTTCTCCGGGGGGAAAATCAGTTTGGAATTACCTGAATTAACAGGTGAGCTATTTTTTTCAAACCAAACGCCCTGGCCTAAAATGTTAGGCGCTCCGGGCATCATGGGCTGGTATTCCTTTGTGCCTTTCATGGAATGTTACCACGGCGTGGTGAGCCTGCACCACCAAATTGAAGGTACAATGGAAGTATGTGGTGAACCTGTTTCATTTTCCGGGGGCATCGGATATATCGAAAAAGATTGGGGAGTATCCTTTCCCCGGTCGTGGATTTGGCTGCAATCCAATCATTTCGATGTGAAGGCCCCCGTTTGCCTGATGGCCTCCGTAGCCCGTATTCCCTGGATGAATGGCTATTTCATCGGCTACATTGTGGGGTTTTTGTTAGGCAAAAAATTATACCGTTTTGCGACCTACACAGGTGCTCAAATGAAAGCTTCCCTGGACGAACGCCATGTATTTCTTTCCTTTAAAGACCGCAGGTATCGCCTGGAAATTACCGGTACACAAGCACCTGGTGCCAAGCTCGTTTCACCTATTTCCGGCAAGATGACGGGTAAAGTCAACGAAAGCATGTCGGGGTCTCTTCAGGTGCAACTTTTCGAAGGAGAAAAGCTGATTTATGAAGGTACCGGTAGGAATGCAGGGCTTGAAATTGCTGGGGAGGCCGGCGGATTGTTGACCAATAACTGGCGCAGGTAATCAAAAACGTTTCACCGATTCGATAATATACATGGGGCGGTGCTTGATTTCTTCATAAATGTTGGAAAGGTAAATAGACATGATGTAAAGCATCAGGCAGGTAATGGCAAAGAAAATAGAGCTTAAAACAACCAAAAAAGTCCAGCCCGGGATGGTCTCATGATAGGTACCCAACAGGTCAATGTTGGTTAATTTGACTTTGACGGCATTGATAGTGACGAGCACCATAAACAAAATGGAAAACAAAAAAATCCAAAGCAGGACCGTGCGTAAAAAAGAAGTAAAGGAGGTGATGGCAACCAAGGAGGTGCGAAACTTTTCCGTAAAGCTGGATGGGTCGAGCGGCAGCGATTCTTCCACTTCCAGGCATGACATCCGGTAGCCAATGATGGAGTAAATAGCTTTCATATACCGCAGATTTTCCCGCAGGCGGAGCAGGGAATTGAGCGCTCTTCTGGAAATGATGCGGGTATCGTGTGCCCGCTCGTCAATTTTCAGCTTGGAGTGAGTCTTTAAAATCAGGTAAAACAGTTTGTAAAATAGGCGGAAACGCATTTGCGCCTGCCTTCCTTTTGCCCGCAGATATACGATGTCCGAACCTTTGGCGCTCTCCTCGTAAAGCCGGACGACCAATTCGGGCTTTTCAAAAAAATCAAATTCGAACAAAACGGTGTAGTCACCATTCGCTCGGTCCAGGCCTGCTACGATCGCGTGATTTTGCACGACCGGAGAGGAAAGATTGAGCAAAAAAATGTTTTGTTTCAGCGCTTCCGGCAACGGCTCGATAAGCTCGTCAAAGCGCCTCGCAGCGAGGTTATTTACAAGAATGATTTCATAATCGGAAAATTGCGATTCCAAGACCCGGTGCAGGTTTGTAAGGAAGGTCGGCAATCGCTGAAGATCAGCCGTGGTTTCAACTACACCTATTATGGAAATAAAGCAATTGAACATCGGGAACATTTATAGCTACTCCGCCGGAATTTTCTTCCAACCGGTAAATACCAAACTCACCACAAACATAAGCATGTAGAATATTTCTCTTAGTTTCTGAAATATTAAAAACAAAAATTTTGTTTCTTTTGAATTATTGCTAAAATTGCAAAACTTTATGTTTTAAAAAATTGTCCATGTCCAAAAATCCATCCTTTATTAAGGGTAGGGGAGCGCAGGTAAATCCTCCCAATCCGTATTTAAACCTGGTCTATGATTCTGATCCGACCACGTCACTGGACGAAGATGAAGCGCTCAAAACTGAATACCTGGAAGTTTTTCCCAAAACCATGCTCAACAAAGTTGATAGTCCGGATTTACCGCTGGATTATTCAATGAATCCGTACCAGGGTTGCGAGCATGGTTGCATTTATTGTTATGCCAGAAATACGCACCCTTACTGGGGTTACAGTGCCGGAACGGACTTCGAGCAGAAAATTTTAATCAAAAAAAACGCAGCACAACTGCTAGCAGAAAAAATAAAGCATCCGAACTGGAAAGCTACGCCGATTATGCTTGCGGGAAACACCGACTGTTACCAACCCATCGAGCGCAAACTGGAAATTACCCGTTCTATCCTCGAAGTATTGTATAAATACCGGCATCCGGTGAGCATTATTACAAAAAACAGTTTGATTTTGAGGGACTTAGATATATTGCAAAAGTTGGCAGAACACAATTTGGTGCACGTTTCCATTTCTGTTACAACGCTGGATGAAGATTTACGCCGGCTACTGGAACCACGGACCGCCAGCGTTCGCAGCCGCCTGTTTACCATCGAAAAACTCGCCAAACAAGGAATTCCCGTAAATGTTATGTTCGCACCGGTTATTCCAGGATTAAACGACCACGAAGTGTTCAAAATAGCAGAATGGACCTCCAGGCTCGGCGCCAGTTCGATGGGCTCGACCTTGGTCAGGCTGAACGGTGATGTCGGTGTGATTTTCGAAGACTGGTTGAGGAAAAGTTTTCCAGACCGGGCGGAAAAGGTGTTGAATAAAATCAAGGCTTGTCACGGCGGCCAGCTCAACGATAGCCGTTTTGGCAAAAGAATGTCTGGGGAGGGAAACTTTGCGGAAATTATCTGGAACCAAGTAAAGCTCGCCAAGAAGAAGTTTTTTGAGGGTAAGGAAATTCCACCGTACAACCTGGACCTTCATGAGCAAATGAAAAATCCTCAGTTGACCTTGTTTTAATCGGTGCGGTCTGGTTGAGGTGCTTGAAAATCAAATAAATTTCCGCAATAATTGATATTATGTTAACTTAAATTTTGCCTTACCGTGGTTAGACCATCCTTCCTGCCGCTCGAGCCTTTTTTTACCTTTGCCAAAATTTTCAGAATTCAGACGAGATGTCAAAAGCTGCCGAAGAAATCAAACCTTACCAACAAGAAGGAAGCAAGAAAAGTCAGGTGTCGAAGATGTTCGACAACATCGCCCCCAAGTATGATTTTCTGAATCATTTTCTTTCGCTTGGGATAGATTTCACCTGGCGAAAAAAAACGATTGCGCTGTTGCATCCTTACCAGCCAAAATTTATTCTCGATGTGGCTACCGGCACAGCGGATTTGGCCTTGGAAGCTGTCCGGCAGCTTTCTCCGGAAAAAGTGATTGGTATCGACATCGCCGGGGAAATGCTTGAAATCGGACGAAGAAAAATTGAGAAACGAAAACTAACTTCCAGCATTCTACTTCAGCTGGCAGATTCTGAAAATATCCCCTTTCCGGACAATTCATTCGACGTGGTAACCGTTGCTTTTGGCGTTCGCAATTTTGAAAACCTTGAAAGAGGGTTGTTGGAAATGCATCGTGTACTTAAACCCGGGGGAATGGTTGCGATACTTGAGTTTTCGAAGCCTACCCTCTTCCCGTTTAGGCAGCTTTACAATTTCTACTTTAAAAATATTCTACCGTTGATCGGTCGTTTCACGTCCAAGGATTCAAAAGCTTACAGTTATTTATACGAATCCGTACAGGCGTTTCCGGACGGCAGGAATTTTGTGAAATTACTGGAAACAATTGGTTTTCAATTGGCTACGCATAAATCTTTGACGCTTGGTATCAGTTCAATTTACCTGGCAAAAAAGAAAAACTAATAACTTTTCATGAACCACCGGCTCTTAAAATTTACCCTCCTTGTTTTTTTGTGCCTTTCCTTGAGGCAACAGCTTCGGGCTCAATCCTCAAAAGGCAACTACAATTTTCTGGACTTCAATCAAAAGCCCTACTATTTCGGCATTACCCTCGCTTACAATTCTTCTAATTTTAAGGTTTTCCAATCCAGGGACTTCGTGTTGAACGACAGCATCCGGAAGGTAGAATCAGTGACCGGGCCAGGTTTTAACCTTGGTATTGTGACCAACCTGAAAATCGGTGAATACTTCGACATTCGGTTTTTGCCGACCCTGTCGTTTGCAGAAAGGAATATTAACTATGCTGTGCCGAAAGACACCCGACGGCCATTTGCCCGGAAAGTGGAGTCCGTATTTGTCGAAATGCCTTTTCATGCCCGCTACAAATCCGTGCCTTTTCATGACATGCGCTTGTTCATAATCGGCGGTGTGAAATACTCCTTCGATGTAGCGAGCGATTCCCGCTCCAGGCAGGCAGAAACACTCGTAAAAATTGCCCCCAATGATTTTGCCTTCGAAGTCGGAGCGGGCGTTCAATTTTTCCTTCCTTATTTTATTTTTTCACCGGAACTCAAATTCTCTCACGGTTTGAACAACATCCTGATTTTCGACAAGAATCTGGAAGAATCGAGCGTCATTGAAAAGGTACTTTCGAGGACGCTGACAGTTTCCCTGCATTTCGAAGGATAGGCCTACCCTACCCCCCCTCTGTAACAAAAAAAGGCTGGTCTTTGCGACCAGCCTTTTTTTGTTACAGACGTTTAAAAATTACTCTGCAATTACTACATTTTTCTTGATAACCCCCGTATAGGTCCGCAATTCTATGTCGTACTTACCGGGTTTTAAATTTTTAAAATCCAGTTCGTAAATCGTATTTACCGGTAAGTCCCACAAATTGTCTTTCATCACTACATCCCCACTTTCATCTTTGATTTGAATATCATTTAGGTTGACGCTAATCGTCTCAAAGTCAATGTAGTACACCTTATTTTCGCCATCCAGGTAAAAGGTCCAGTTTTCGCTGTTCAGTGCCGGAATGTCAGTTTCTAAATTTGCCGTTTCTAAATCCGAAGTAGAGGCGGAGATTTGAGCAGAAGCTACGTTAATACCAAGAAAGAAAAGAGCAAGGCTCAGAAGGTACAATTTGCGCTGCATTTCAATTTTTTGTTTTAAAAATTGTAGGAAAAAGTTTCGGATTCAGGAGAGCGGCACAAATTTATGCCATTGTTCTTAGTGTAGAAAGTACGTTTAATTTTAGCTATTCCAATTATTTTTCAAAAACACAATTCACATACCATTTATTTTTCAGTTAACAGAAAACAATGCAAAATCTTTCTCCAGTTTTCAAAAACTATAAAAGATAATTTTTTTACTAACGAACTGTTAATTTATTGAAGCTCCCATTTCATCGTTCTTTGCACTGCTTTTTGCCATCCTTTGTAGCGATTTTCCCGCTCGGAAGCTTCCATGGCCGGCTGAAAAAATTGTTCCAACTGCCAGCCATTCGAAATATCTTCTATTTTCCAGAACCCGGTCGCCAGGCCTGCGAGGTAAGCAGCACCCAAAGCCGTCGTTTCGGTAATTTTAGGCCGCTCTACCCGGACATCCAACATGTCGGCTTGAAATTGCATCAACAAATTATTAGCAGAAGCTCCTCCATCCACACGCAGGGTTTTTAAAGGAACTTTGGCATCCTTTTCCATGGCGGTCAAGACATCCTTTGATTGATAAGCCAGCGATTCAAGCGTTGCACGAACAAAATGCGCTTTGGTTGTTCCCCTGGTCAAGCCGAAAATGGCTCCCCTGGCATACATATCCCAGTAAGGAGCGCCCAATCCTGCAAAAGCCGGTACTACGAAAACTCCGCCGGCATCCTGGACTTTAGCGGCAAAATATTCGCTGTCCTTCGTCTCGTCCAAAATTTTCAAACCATCCCGTAACCATTGAATGGCAGCGCCGGCAATAAACACACTACCCTCCAGTGCATAGTAAACCGCTCCGTTTAATCCCCAGGCGATGGTTGTAAGCAAGCCTGATTTCGATAAAACAGGTTTGGTGCCTGTATTCATGAGCATGAAACAACCGGTACCATAAGTGTTTTTTGCCATACCCGGCTCCAAACAGGCTTGCCCGAAAAGCGCTGCCTGCTGGTCGCCCGCCATGCCTGCAATAGGAATGGAGGCTCCAAATAACCCGGGTAGCGTCTCTCCATAAATTTCGCTGGAGGAGCGTATTGCCGGCAATAAGAAGGCGGGAATGTCCAATGCTTTCAACAATTTTTTCTCCCACTGTAAAGTGCGGATGTTGAAAAGCATGGTTCTCGAAGCATTTGAAAAATCAGTGGCATGGACATGGCCACCGGTCAGTTTCCAAACCAGCCAGGTGTCCATTGTACCAAAAAGCAAGTCACCCCGCTCGGCAAGTTCCCTTGCGCCAGGAACATGATCCAAGAGCCATTTTACTTTCGTACCTGAAAAGTAGGCATCAATGACCAAGCCGGTTTGCTTTTTTACAAAATCTTCGAAGCCGTCTTTTTTCAGTTTATCGCAAATGCCTGCCGTTCGCCGGTCTTGCCAGACAATGGCATGGTGGATTGGTTCGCCTGTCCGTTTATTCCAAATTACAGTGGTTTCCCGTTGGTTGGTTATGCCGATGGCAGCCACATCCGTGGCTTTTATCCGGTGGTTTTTCAGCAAGTTTTGCGCCACCTTTAGCTGGGTCTGCCAGATTTCGTTGGCATCATGCTCGACCCACCCCGGTTGTGGATAGATTTGCGAAAATTCCTGTTGCTCGACCGCTGCGATGTTCCCTTTTTTATCAAATAAGATCGCACGGGAACTGGTAGTGCCCTGGTCGAGGGCAAGGATGTATTTTGGCATGGCGAGGCTGGTTAATTGTCTTGATTTGGAAAGGCACAAGGTAAAAACTCAGGGCAACTTAGACAAAAGCCTTTCCACCGCTATCTCGGAGCACTTAAAATGCCGTTTCGGACAAGCTTTTCGGCCGTGTAACCCACAGGGACGGCAAGACAAAAGCTCGGTTGTTTCCACGATAAATGATTGATCGGAAAGCGGGGTAAAACCAAGATGAGGCGCCGTGGAACAGTATACGGCGGTGACCGGCGCATTTACAGCGGAGGTTAGGTGGAGTGGAGCACTGTCATTGACAAAATTCATCAAAGCACCTTTCATCAAAGCAGCAGATTCAAGGATAGAAAGTTTTCCGGCGAGGTTTTGTACGTCTGGGTGGGCGGATAAGGATTTCAGCGTTTCACATAATTCCCGGTCAGCAGGTCCACCCAACAAAAAAATAGTCGTATCCTCCCCTACTCCATCCATCATTTTCTGCCATTTTTCCAACGGCAATTGTTTGGTAAACCAGACTGTTGCCGGTGCTATACAGATGTATTTTTTTGCCAAAATAACTTTTGCAAAGTCTTTTGAGGATGGGTAAATTTTAGGTTTAGCCGCTTGATGATCAGTCCATGGAAGGATTAAAGAATGGTTTCGTTCTATTTCGTGAACCGTTTGTTCTTTGGTGCCAATCCGATGACGAGCGCTCTTCGAAAATAATGCAGAAAGCGGGTTTTTATCAAAGCCTACTGTGGTTTTCGCTCCGGAAAGAACAGTCAGTAGTCCGCTGGAAAAAAAACGCTGAAGATTGACCACCAAATCGTAGCGCCTGGAACGAACTGTCCTAATCAATCGCAAAAGGTTTGGGTACTTGTTGGTTTTTTTATCCCAAACCAATACTTCATGGATGAACGGATGATTATCGAGCAGCGGTTCGTTGCCTTTCCGAAGCAGGAAATCAATTTGCGCCTCCGGAAAGTATTCATGTAACTTCTCCACCAGCGGGGTCGCCAGAATCACATCTCCAATAAAAGCAGTTTGAACCAGCAGAATTTTTTCCATCTACCATCGCAAAACGAAAAAGCTCCGGCGATTGGATCCGCCGGAGCATTTCAATTTATGAAAAATTTACCTACTTCGTGGTTAGCGCAAAAGCAAAGCCCATTGAAATCATACCGCAAAACTCTCCCCGCAACCACAGGTCCTCGCAGCATTCGGGTTGTTGAAATAAAACCCTTTTCCTTCTAATCCGCCTGAAAATTCCAGGGTGGAGTTGAACAGGTATAAAAAGCTTTTCAGGTCGGTCACGACTTTCATGCCGTTGTCCTCGAATACCTGGTCGTTCGGCTGGCTTTCATTGTCAAAGTCCATTTTATAAGTAAGCCCTGAACAACCGCCGCTCGTTACGGATACACGAACGAAATAGTCCTCACTCAAGCCTTGCTTTTGCTTGATTTCCAATACTTTATTCTTTGCGCTGTCTGCAACGTAAAGCATAAAAAACGCAGATTTTTGTTAAGCTACGGCTGCTTCTACTTTTTCCTCGATTCCGTTTTTCTTACGGTAATCGGCAATGGCAGCCTTGATAGCATCCTCTGCCAATACAGAACAGTGAATCTTCACCGGCGGCAAAGACAATTCTTCTACGATTTCCATATTGTCAATTTTCATGGCATCATCAAGGCTTTTACCTTTCAGCCATTCGGTGGCCAGCGAAGATGATGCAATAGCAGAGCCGCAGCCAAAGGTTTTGAATTTTGCATCCCGGATGAGACCGGTGGAATCGTCCACTTCGATTTGAAGCCGCATTACGTCGCCACATTCCGGAGCACCGACCAGGCCGGTGCCGACATTTTTCTGACTCTTATCGAGCGTGCCGACATTGCGGGGATTTTTAAAATGGTCCAGAACTTTATTTGAGTATGCCATTGTAGGTTAGTTTTATTTTTTAATAAATTGATTATCAATCTTTAGTGTTCAGCCCATTCGATTTTAGTTAAATCTATTCCTTCCTTGTACATTTCCCAAATGGGGCTGAGGTCGCGCATGTGATTGACGCCTTTTTTAATGGCCTCGATGGCGTAATCCACATCTTCTTCCTTGGTAAACCTGCCGAGGCTGAATCGCAATGATGAATGCGCCAGGTCGTCGCCCAACCCCAAGGCCACCAGTACATAGGAAGGTTCCAAAGAGGCCGAGGTACAAGCCGAACCGGAGGAAAGCGCGATGTTCTGATTGAACGTCATCATCAAGCCTTCGCCTTCCACGTGTTTGAAAGAAATATTGGTGACGTGTGGCATCCTATGCTCCTGGTTGCCATTGACGTAAACTTCTTCGAGATCGTTCTGGAAAGCGTTTTGCAACTTGTCCCGCAGACGGCTCAAACGGGTTGCATCCTGCTGCATTTCACGGCCTGCAATTTCAGCCGCTTTGCCAAAGCCAACGATACCAGGTACGTTCAATGTACCGGACCGCATACCCCGCTCGTGACCGCCGCCGTCCATCTGGGCGGTGACTTTCACCCGGGGATTTTTTCGGCTGACATACAGGGCTCCAACCCCTTTGGGTCCGTACATTTTGTGAGCAGAAAAAGCCATAAGGTGAACGCCCAATTCCCTGGGTTTGGTAGGTATTTTTCCGACAGCTTGGGTAGCATCGCTAAAAAACAGAACCCCGTGTTTTTCACAGATTTGACCGATTTCTTTCATCGGTTGAATGACGCCGGTTTCGTTGTTGGCCCACATAACGGAGACCAGGATGGTGCTCGGCTTGATAGCTGCTTCCAATTCTGCAAGGTCAATTAACCCATCGAGCTTCACGTCGAGGTAAGTCACTTCTGCCCCCATTTTTTCAAGGCGGTGGCAGGTATCGAGGACAGCTTTATGCTCGGTTTTCACTGTAATTATATGGTTCCCTTTGCGGGCATACATTTCAAAGACGCCTTTGAGGGCCAGGTTGTCACTTTCCGTTGCGCCGGAAGTGAAAACCAATTCTTTCGGGTCAGCATCTATCAGTTTTGCGATCTGTTCCCGGGCATAGTCCACTGCTTCCTCCGCCTCCCAGCCGAAAGGATGGCTCCTGCTGGCGGCATTGCCGTGGTGCTCAAAGAAATAAGGTATCATCGCTTCCACCACCCGCGGGTCACAAGGGGTTGTGGCGTTATTGTCGAGGTAAATTTTTCTGGCACTCATCAAAAAGTCTTTGTTTATTTAGATTTAATCCAAGCGTCGCAAAAGTAACAGATTTCGGAATGATTGGTTTTTTGAAGACAAGTTTTTCAGTTGCTTATCAGATTTGAAGCCAGGAATAGCACCCTGAAAGGGTATTCCTCTATTTTTTGGCAAACCATTCGCAGTGCTGCGGGTCGAAACAGAGCCTAAACCTGGATGATGCCTGGCTTATCCTACACAAGTACAATTTCCGGCTATATTTGCCGCCTCAAAACACTCGCCCCCTTGAAAGAGTGCAGCCCGGTACCGTATCAGGCTATTCGTTTCAAAAAGATGCAATTTCCGAGGGCATCGAGAGGTGTATCCCAGCTCTCCGCCTGACATATTCAAAGCTATTTCACCTTGAAAAAAAGAGTTCTTATCACCGGCGCAGCCGGGTTTATCGGCTCGCACCTCTGCGACCGCTTCTTAGCCGAAGGCTATCAGGTCATCGGAATGGATAATTTGCTGACGGGCAACCTTGAAAACATCGAGCACCTGTTTCCGCAGAAAGAATTCCAGTTTTACCATCATGATGTGACGAAATTCGTTCACGTGCCGGGCGATGTCCATTACATTTTACATTTTGCCTCGCCTGCCAGCCCCATAGATTATTTGCAAATGCCGATTCAGACCCTGAAGGTCGGTGCGCTTGGAACGCACAACCTGCTTGGGGTTGCAAGAGCAAAAAAAGCAAGAATATTGGTGGCATCTACCTCTGAAGTGTACGGCGACCCGTTGATTCATCCTCAAGTGGAGGAATACTGGGGAAACGTCAATCCGGTGGGTCCAAGGGGTGTTTACGATGAGGCGAAACGGTTTTTAGAGGCCATCACGATGGCTTATCACACCTTTCACGGGGTGGAGACACGCATCGTTCGTATTTTCAATACTTATGGACCGCGGATGCGGGTAGAAGATGGCCGGGTGTTGCCGGCGTTTTTTTCCCAGGCCATCCGGGGTGAAGGCTTGACTGTTTTTGGCGATGGCTCGCAAACCCGCAGCTTTTGCTATGTTGACGACCTGGTGGAAGGAATTTACCGCTTGCTGTTAAGCAATTATCACTTGCCGGTCAACATCGGCAACCCACAGGAAATCACGGTGCTACAATTCGCACACGAAATCCTCGACCTGGTGAAAAACCCGAAAGCCCACATTATCTATAAACCCCTTCCTGTGGATGACCCGAAGCAACGAAGGCCTGACATTACGAAAGCCAGGGAAATCCTGGGCTGGGAACCGAAATTCAACCGGGAAGAAGGGTTGAAAAAAACCTACAAGTACTTTAAAAAAGCTGTGATAGTGGACTGATAAGCTTCACGGTTTCAGGTTCAATTGCGAACTGGAGTGTCAACTGTAAAAGTCATTTATGAACTTTGAAAAAACCATCCTGGTAACCGGCGGTGCGGGCTTCATCGGCTCTCACGTTGTTCGTCTTTTCGTAAAGAAATATCCCCATTACCACATTCTCAATTTAGACAAGTTGACCTATGCCGGCAACCTTGAAAATCTCACGGACATCGAGGGCTGCGATAATTACACATTCATTAAAGGCGACATCACCGATGCGGGAGAGATGAATAGGCTTTTCAGCAGTTTCAACCCGGATGGTGTCATTCACCTGGCTGCGGAATCCCATGTTGACAGGTCTATTTCTAATCCGCTGGAATTCATCGAAACCAATACCATTGGAACCGCCACCTTGCTGAACGCGGCCAAGGCTGCCTGGGAAAATCAATCGGCAAAGCGTTTTTACCACATTTCCACCGATGAGGTTTACGGTTCGTTGGGTGAGGATGGTTTTTTCACCGAAACAACGCCCTACGACCCACGCTCTCCGTATTCGGCTTCCAAAGCCAGCAGCGACCATTTAGTGAGAGCTTATTGGCATACCTTTCAATTGCCGGTAGTTGTCTCAAACTGTTCAAACAATTATGGCCCCAACCAATTTCCCGAAAAACTGATTCCCTTGGTTATCAACAATATAAAGCATAATAAGCCATTGCCCATTTACGGTGATGGAAAATATACCCGGGACTGGCTTTGGGTGAAAGACCACGCGGAGGCCATTGATTTGATTTTCCATGAAGGAAAAACCGGTGAAACTTATAACATCGGCGGCAACAACGAGCGTAAAAACATCCAACTTGTGGAAACCTTGTGTGATGTGATGGACAATTTGTTGGGCCGAGCAACAGGTGCTTCCCGTCAACTGATCACTTATGTAAAAGACCGGCCCGGACACGACCGGCGTTATGCCATCGACGCCAGCAAGCTGAAAAATGAATTGGGCTGGCAGCCTTCCATACAACCTGAAGAAGGCTTGCTGCTTACGGCAAAATGGTACCTGGCCAATGAAACATGGCTGGAAAATGTCACTTCGGGTTCTTATCAAAAATATTACGAGAAGCAATACGCAGCCTGAAAGTTTTGTGCTCCTACCCTACCCTTTTTGGGTCAAGGCTCTAAACGGCAGGTTTTTCTATTTTTACCATCCTTTTTGCAAGCTTTCATTTTATGTCAGAGTCCAACCGAAATTATAGCGGAAGAAACAACGACGGAGGAACTGTAACCAAAGTGGGGCTCTTCGCAATAATTTTGGGCGTTCTATATTTTTTATTTCAAAAATTTGGTGGGAAAATTCCGGCTGAGGAAAAAACAATCACAGAACTAAATCAAATAGTTGTCCCGCCAACAGAAGACAGCCTTTTATTCCTGCCAATTTCGGCTGACGGCGAAGTCGTTATTCACCAATTTTACATCCTTTCCTATCTCGAAAAATACGAAGTGCCCGAATGGGTAGCCTACGAATTGACGGCCGAACGTCTCCAACTGCCCTGGGTAGAGCGATCGAACAACTTTCGACCCGACCCCAAGGTAAGCACCGGCAGCGCCAGCCCCGATGATTACCGGAACACCCGTTTCGACCGCGGGCATTTGGTACCCGCTGCCGACATGGCATTTTCTAACGAGGCCATGTCGGAAACTTTCTTTCTCAGCAACATAACACCGCAGGAGCCGGCTTTCAACAAAGGCATTTGGCGGGAATTGGAGGAATTGGGCAGGGACTGGGCAAAACGTTTCGGGCACCTTTATATCGTTAGTGGCCCCGTCTTCAACCAACCGGTAAAATTTTGGCTTGGCGAAAACCAGGTAGCCGTTCCACCCGCTTTTTTCAAGGTCATCCTCGACTGGCAGGAACCGGAGAAAAAAGCAATCGCTTACGTTATTCCAAATGCCTTGAGTACGGAGCGAATAGAGAACTTTGCTACTTCGGTGGACGAGGTTGAAAAGATGACGGGAATAGATTTTTTCCCAAATTTGCTCGACAAGCCCACTGCAGAAAAGTTGGAAGCAAATTTTGATGCAAGCCTTTGGAAATCAAACGAAAAAAAATACCAACTACGGGTCCAGAAATGGAATTTGCAGAATTAGTACAGCCGGAATTAAAGGTTTAAGGGATTTAATTTGCTCCTTGAACGCTTTGAACCCCTTGAATAATTGAACAAAAAATCATGGCAAACAAAGAGAAATTTATCCAGGAAATCACGGACGGTTACACGTTCAAAGGACAATCTATCGAACTGGGTGGCGCAATGCTCGACAAAGAAGCACTGCCTGGCACCATGGTCAAAGTTCCTTTGAAAACCATGAACAGGCACGGTTTGATTGCCGGAGCAACCGGTTCCGGCAAAACAAAAACGCTGCAAATCATTGCCGAACAACTGTCGGAAAACGGCACCCCGGTATTGCTGATGGATATTAAAGGGGATCTCAGTGGGATTGCCGTACCAGGGGCTAGCAACCCGAAGATCGAGGAGCGTCACCAAAAGATTGGAATACCATTTAATCCTTCCGGAAGCACGGTGGAATTTTTGAGCTTATCGAATGAAAAAGGTTCCCGGTTGCGGGCGACGGTAACGGAATTCGGGCCTGTGCTTTTCTCCAAAATTTTAGGCTTGAATGATACCCAAGGCGGGGTCGTGGCAGTGGTATTCAAGTATTGCGACGACCAAAATTTGCCCCTGCTCGATTTGAAGGATTTCAAGAAAGTCCTGCAATATCTGACCGGCGAAGGAAAAGCTGAATTTGAGGGACAGTACGGTTTAATTTCCTCCTCAACGGTAGGCTCGATCATGCGCAAAATTGTGGAACTGGAGCAACAGGGTGCGGATATATTCTTTGGTGAACGATCCTTTGAGGTGGATGATCTTTGCCGCCTGGATGAAAATGGGAAAGGAATTGTTTCCATCGTCCGCTTGACGGATATTCAGGACCGGCCCAAATTGTTTTCCACCTTTATGCTACAGATGCTGGCGGAAATCTATTCCACTTTTCCGGAAGAAGGCGATGTGGAACAACCCAAGCTCGTTATTTTCATTGACGAGGCGCACCTGGTTTTCGAAGAAGCAAGCCCTGCACTGCTCGACCAAATCGAAGCCATCGTTAAGCTCATTCGTTCGAAAGGGGTGGGAATTTTTTTCATTACCCAAAATCCGGCGGACATACCGGACGGCGTGCTGAGCCAGCTCGGTTTGAAAATTCAACATGCACTTCGTGCTTTTACCGCAAAGGACCGCAAGGCCATCAAGCTGGCATCGGAAAATTATCCCCTCACCGATTATTATGATGTGGACACCTTGTTGACCGAGCTTGGCATCGGCGAGGCCATGGTGACTGCGCTCAATGAAAAAGGCATACCTTCTCCGCTTGCACACACTTTGCTCCGTGCTCCGCAATCCAGAATGGACATTCTTTCACCTGGAGAAATAGACGGCATAATTCGCCGCTCCCAACTCATCAATAAATACAACCAGGTGATTGACCGGGAAAGTGCGCATGAGATTTTGACCGAAAAAATAGAGGAAGCACAAAGTGAAGCACACCGGCAGGAAATGCAGGAGCAACAAGCGCGCGCCAGCAGAACCATCCACCAGACCGGCACCTCCCGCCGGCAGGAAAAAAGTACTTTTGAGCAAGTCATAGACAGTCCGACAACGCGTCAAATTGGCCGAACGATTGCAAGGGAACTGACCCGTGGATTATTGGGTGTATTGGGTGTGAAAACGTCCACAACCAGGAGAAGAAGAACCGGATGGTTTTAAAAAAGTGTCGCCAAACGGCAGTTCGGCGGTGTTTGGCACAACCTTGGCATTTAAAAAAAATAGCAATTGACAAATACTGAGCCTTTGCTTCTTTTCCGACGTTCCTTCGGATTGAATGAATAAAATAATACTGTGTGGCGGTTCGGGGAAAGGTTTTTTGCTACCTTTGACCCGACCAAAACTACATGTCCCATGAACAGATTACGTACGTACCTGTCGTGCCTTCTTTTAGGCACAACCTTCCATCTGTTTTCCCAACAACTTTCCCTTTTTACCCAATACCGGGAAAATCAAACCATCATCAACCCGGCCGCTGTCGGCTCCGGCTTCCTGGCTTACGAGCAAAATCTCAGCTTTGGCGCTTCTTACCGGGCACAGTGGGCAGGCTTTGAAAATGCCCCTACTACCGCTACCATCCGTGGCGAATACCTTTTTACACAAGGCGCACCTGTCAACCTAATGGCCGGAGGATATCTTGTCAACGATCAGACAGGACCAACCGGCTTCACCGGCATTTATGGGCGGGTCGGCGGATTGCTGTCTGATGACCCCTATTACAACGGCATCTCGGTTGGGTTATCATTTGGAATGGTACAATACCGCGTGAATACCTCGGATATTCGCTTGCGTGAGGATAACGACATTCTATCCGGCGACGATCAAAGCAAAATCTTTCCGGACGTAGGTGTTGGCGTATTTGCATACCAACAATTGGATGGCGGTGGATTTTTCGACGGAGATTACCTCTACGGAGGCGTTTCAGTGCCGCAGGCCATTGGGCTGGATCTAACCTTCAAGGACGCCAACGGAGAGTTTTACACCAAGCGGGTTCAGCACTTTTACGGCATGTTGGGCTTGTATAAATTCTTTGAGAACGAAGGATTTCTCGAGCCGTCGCTTTGGATCAAATACGCCCCCAATGTACCCGTCAATGCGGACTTTAACCTCCGGTACCAAATGGCACAAAACTTCTGGATTGGCGCTGGCGGCGCCACCTCGAAAATGATGCACGTCGAAGCAGGCATCCTGTTGGGGGAAAACATCGGCCTGGGCAACACCTTGAAAATCGGTTACGGCTTCGACCACTCCTTCAATGAATTCGGACCTTATGCCGGCGGTTCGCACGAAATCAACATCACCTATTCGCTGGAAAAATAAGCTGCCTGTGCGCTGAACGGTGCCTCCAGGCAAAGACTGCATGGGAAAAGAACACCCATCTACTTGAAACTTGAAACCAGGAACACTGAAACCTTTTATCTCACGCTTTTGTCCCAAAACAGTTTACGCAATGAAAAAAATAGCTTTACTCCTCCTTTTCTTTGGTTCACTGGCGCTTCAACGAGCATTTGCGCAGCCGACATTCACCATTTCCCCCCAACAAGTGGTAGCGAACCAAGGCGAACAGAAATGCCTGGTGGTTTCCGTGCAGGATTTTACCGACATCATTGCAGTAAAATTTTCAATCAGGTGGGATGCCGGGGTAGTTACTTACCAGTCCGTCAATTCATTCAATCCTTCCGTAACAGGCCTGGACATTGCAGATATCACAGTAAATTCAGCCAACGGTTATCTAACATTGAACTGGACGAATGGCCAACCTTGTCAATCGGCCACCAACGGAGTCACCCTGAACGACGGCGCGGCGCTATTTCAGATTTGCTTCACTGCAACCGCTGATTACGGCTATCACACCCCGGTCGAATTTTCGGATGATCCGCTACAACGCTATGTTTCCCGTATCAACGCCAATTGCAATGATATCGGAGAGTTTACCAATAATGGTTTTATTTCGATTGGTGTGCCACCTTTGAAGGTTCGGGTTTCTTCCGCCGACGGTTTCCAAAACGATATCGTCTGCTTAGATTTTAAGGTGGAGGATTTTGATAAAATCGTGGCTTTTCAGTTTGCCGTGAAATGGGATAGTTCGATTTTGGAATATCAAAGTGCAACTGCGTCCAACCTTCCCAATTTCATTTCGCCACCCAGCCTGAATAATATCGGTACGACCCAGGTCGCATCCGGGATTCTGAATGTCAGTTGGCTTACAACCTTGCTGGATGGTATCAGCGTGCCAGACGGAACGCCCATCCTACAAGTCTGTTTCAAAATAAAGGGCACCTGCGGACAAAGCTCTGTGGTGACCCTGGGTCCGAATCCACCCGAACCGGTTGAGGTAATCAATTCCACCACCGGCCAGGCCTCCAGCGGTGTAAACATTGGCCTGCTTACAAAACCGGGTGAGGTAACGGTGAATTGTTTCAACCCCAATGGCATCGGAATGACCATCGAAGACAAAAATGTCTGCCCCGGCGAAACCTTTACCGTGGACGTTAAAGTGCAGAACTTCCAGGATATTGTTGATTTGTTGTTCGGCCTGAAATGGAATCCGCAAGTGATTGATTTCAGCCATATCAGCTATCCGCAAACGCCTGGTTGTGTGGGATTCGGAGCGGCTGTTGACCAGACGCAAACAGGCAATGGTTTGCTGTATGTAGATTGGCACACCACTTTTTTTGGTTGCGATTTGGGAAACAATTTTACCCTGATGCGGCTGCATTTTACGGTTTCGGGAAGCAGCGGGACGAGCACCTCCATTGCAGTTTTTGATTCGATTTACGTGGAAAAACTGGGACCTCCGGTTCAAAATATTGGCATTAACAACAACAATGGATTGGTCAGCGTCTGTGAGTTAACCGGTTTGACTGTGGTTGCTTCCTCGACCAACGCAAATCCTGGCGAAATGATTTGTATCGGCTTTACTGCCCAGGATTTTGATGAAATCAACCGGATGCAGTACACCATTGGTTGGGAACCGAATATTTTGCAATTCGACCATGTGGAAGGCTTCGGTTTGCCGGATTTGACCCTGGCCAATTTCTTCGATGACCAGGCATTAAACTTCGGCGTCCTCGGCGTGGAGTGGGAAAATAATCCGGGCCTGAGTTTGCCGGATGGAAGTAACCTGTTCAATATCTGTTTTAATGTCATCGGCGACCCCGGAAATTGTTCCGCCATTTCCTTCGAGGAAGTTCCCTGGTCCATAGACGTTCAAACGGAATCTTCCAACAATACCAATGTTGGATTGAATGGACAGTCAGGTTCGGTTTGTGTGGACAATCCGCTCATTTTTACCACGGACATTCCCGATGTATTCGGTGTCCCCAGCGGCCAGGTTTGCCTGGATTTTACGGTTCAAAACTTCACCCAGCTCACTAACCTGGAATTCACCATCAATTGGAACACCGGTGTCGTTCTATTTCAAAGCATCCAGCCGACCGGGAACCTGCCCAATTTTACACCAGCCAGCTACAATACAAGCTTAACCGGCAGTGGTATCCTCACGATTGATTGGGCATCTCCCAATGCAATTCAGGGCACTACCGTACCAGATGGCACCAGCATTTTCCAACTTTGCTTCACCGTCATCGGCGATGGCGGGGAATGCAGCCCGGTGGTCATCAGCGATTCACCTTCGCCCGTACTCGTAACCACTGCACCTACCGGCGGCGCCAACCTGGGCCTGACCAGCAACGACGGCTCCGTTTGTGTGAGCGCTTCCCTCAGTTTGGTGGATGCGGAAGTAACGCCGGTTCTATGCCCCAGTTCTCCTTCCGGCGCCATTGATATTACCGTCAGTGGAGGTTCGGGACAATATAATTTTTTATGGAGCGGACAAGATGTCAGTGTATTTTCAGAAGACCAAACCGGCTTGGATGCAGGGGAATATGAAGTAACCGTAACCGATGCTCAAAATCCGGGTATCAAACTGGAACTTGATTTCGAAGTAGGCTATGGTCAAAACGCATTGCAGGCCGATGCTGGACAAGATACCACCTTTTCCTGCGGCGGCTTTATCCTCACGCTCAACGGCGCCGGTTCTTCCGAAGGCAGCAACATTGCTTATTTGTGGGAAGAATTGGACAATGGCCTGGTTCTGCCGGGCGAGCAAACGAACCAATTTCCCAAAATTATCGGTGGTCATTGCTACCGGCTTACGGTGCAAGATATGGATTCCGGATGTACGGATACGGATACGGTTTGTATTGAACCATCCATCGTACCTGCCCCTAACGCAGGCGATAGCACCGCTATTAATTGCCTTCAGGATACCGTTATGCTCGATGGAAATCTTTCCACGACTGGCTTTGACAACCTGTGGACTGCAGCAACAGGCGCACACATCGTCCCAGGTACAGAAACATATCTGACTCCGCTTGTCACCCAGCCGGGTTGGTATTACCTGACACAAACCGATGCACAATCGGGCTGTACCAAAACCGACAGCGTGTTCGTTTCGGCAGATCTCGTATTGCCTGTTGCCAGTGCCGGCTTGGACACCAGCATTGGGTGTACGGACGCTTCTATTCTCCTCGACGGCAGTTCTTCCAGCACAGGCAGCCGGTTTGTGTATGCCTGGTCTCCGGTAAACGGTGGGGAAGTTTGCGGTGATTCGACCACCATGGAAATCAACATTTGCGCACCCGGCCGGTACGAACTGATGGTAACCGATACGGTAAACGGCTGTACGGCAACTGATCTGGTTGAAGTGATGGGGGACACGCTCAAACCCTCAGCCGACGCCGGTGCAGACGCTGTGTTGAGTTGTTTCGAGGCCATCGCCACCCTCGACGGCTCGGCTTCGACAGGCAACGGAACGTTTAATTATGCGTGGAAGGCCCTGAATGGCGGAAACATTCTCTCTCCGGACACAACTGCAATCAGTATCGAGGTGGATGCCGCGGGCACTTATCAATTGACCGTAACCAACCCTGACAATGGTTGCGCTGCTGTCTCCGAAGTAGTCGTGACTTCCATCAAAGAACCAGTGGCAGCGGCGGCGAAAACCATCGGTGAAATTACCTGCGCCAACATATTTGCAACGCTGGACGCTACCGGCTCCGCAGCCGGCCCGGCATTTACTTATGTGTGGTCGGATACCGGAGGAGTGCCTGTCGGAACAGAGGTCTTTACATACGTCCCTACACCCGGTATTTACACCCTGACCGTAACAAACATACAAAGTGGTTGTACAGGTGAAGCAACCACCGAAGTGGTGGCGAACGATGACCTACCCGAGGTAAGTGCTGGAATAGATAAACAAATCACTTGCACTACCGACCCACAACTGGAAGGTTTTACGAACGTGCCGCTGGACAGTGCCTTGATTCAATGGATTGGCCCCGGCGGCATAAATTGCCTGACCAATGGCACAACACCTACACCTATTGCCCACTGTGCCGGGGAATATATTTTGACCGTTTTTGATGAACGCAACGGTTGTCTAAACACCGACACGTTGGAAGTAACAGCCAACCAAAATGCACCGGTGGTAGATGCCGGGGTAACGGATTCCCTGACCTGTACCGACGCGCAATTGACCTTGCAGGGTACTACTTCTGCTGTTGATTTCACAGCTCTGTGGACTGCGGCTGGTGGCTTGCCCATTGATAATCCAGGCTCGCTGACGCCCATTGTTCACCAAGCGGGTACCTACTTTTTACAAGTGACAGACCACAGCAACGGTTGCACTGCCATTGACAACGTAACAATCGTGGCAGATACCACGGCGCCAGTTGCGGACGCTGGTTCAGACGATAACATTGACTGCGCCATGCCGCTTGGCGATTTGAGTGCCGCCAACTCTACCTTAACGGGGACTACCTTGACCTGGTCTGTTATTTCGGGTCCACCTATTAACCCAGGAATAATTCACAATTTGGATATTTCAGTTGAAGTTGGGACTTACCTTTTGACAGTCCAAAACAATGGAAATGGTTGTACTTCTACGGATACGGCAACCGTAACCAACGGACAAACAGTGGTAACGGCTGCCATAATAGGAGGAAGCACGCAGAATATCACTTGCGCGCAAGGCTTCGTCACACTTGACGCCAGTATTTCAACTCCAAATACTAGTCTCACCTACGTTTGGACGGACGCAAGCATGAATATTATCGGAAGTGGTGTATCTATTACGATTGACCAGCCTGATACAATTATTGTAAATGTTTATGACTCCATCTCCCAGTGCCAGGATTCGGCAATGGTTGTCGTGACGCAGGAGCAGGAAGGCCCGCCTGCGGAAGCTTCTAACGACAGCGACCCTTGCTCTAACGAAGCCATGTTGCTCGGCAACCTGCCGGAAGGAGCAACCGGCGTCTGGACAAATTCTTCCGGCGCAGTCATTGCCGATCCGGCAGCCGCCACTTCCCTGGCTACCGGGCTTCAGCCAGGTACGAACGTATTTACCTGGACCCTTTCGCTCGGCAATTGCCTGGACTATTCGAGCGCCTCAACAACCGTGGATTTGAACCAGGTTGCGCCGAGCGCCAATGCCGACCTGCAAACGCTGGCAGCCGGTTTCGGGGATAGCTTAACCCTGAACGCCCTTGAAAATGATATCCTTGGCGGCGGTGATGTGAGTTTTAATTTGCTGTCGAATCCTGCAGTCGGTTCCGTTTCATTTGAGGCGGACGGAACGGTCATTTTTACCAAGGAGAAATGCTTTGACGGAGAGGTAAAAATACCTTACGCCATTTGCAGCACCACTTGCCCTGACCTGTGCGATACCAGCTTCATCCAGGTTTCGGTAGAAATAGACCCGGCAGACAATTGCGACGAGGTCCCCAATGGTATTACGCCCAACGGCGACGGGGTGAACGACGCCTTGGTTTTCGATTTGATTTTGGCCAATCCGGACGAGTTTCCGGATAATGAAATCATCATTTTCAACCGCTGGGGCGATGTAGTTTTCCAGGCCAAACCATACAACAACGATTGGGAAGGAACCAACCAAAACGGGAAAGACCTGCCTGCGGCAACGTACTACTATGTGCTTCGTTTAAGCATTGGGGAAGGAGAAATCATCCGGGGTGATGTGACTATTTTGAAGTAATCGGGGTAGATAAATTTATACCATGAAACTGGGCAATGGCGGTAAAACCATTGCCCAGTTTCATTTCTGGCAAGTTTTTTTCTTTTTCAAGTTTTCCCTCCCTGATGTTTTTCCCAAAATCCAGTATTTTTCTGACGCTTGCTGCGCTGCACCAGTGTATTTTTTTAATTTGGCGGCGTCTTATGGCCCGCTAACCACTTTTTGATGAGGAAAATTTAAGCGCTATCCAAACAAGCACTTCTTTAAGCAAGCACTAATACTCGTTTTGTAGAAAGCTCCACTCTGTCCATAAATCTTTTAGTCCTCATCTTTTCAACATCCGCTTCCCAGCAACCGGTTCTGAAAAGGGCATTGCCCCGGATTTTTTACGATCAGTTTTTCCAAGTGAGTTTTGTGTAAGCTTCATCTTACGCCACCATGAAAATAGCGAACCTGACCATGAACATAGCAGTTGTCCTGCTTTTGCTTTCGGCATGGACAATGCCTAGAAACGGCGACCCTGTCCCTACCCTTCCACTCGAAAATCCCGTTTGCAACGACACCATTCATGTTTCCTTGGATGAAATCTGCCAGGCCCTGGTGGAGCCGGATGATATTTTGGAAGGAACCTACAGCAATTATGCTGATTATACGGTTGAGCTATTCTCGGAAGGCCTCCTACCAGTTTCCAACCCGGTAAACGGCGCTTTTACCGGCGAGTATCTCACCGTTAAAGCCACGCATGTGCCGACTGGAAATTTTTGCTGGGGCGTCGCGCTGATTGAGGACAAACTACCGCCGACACTTATTTGCACCAACCTCACCATCAACTGTTTTGACGATTTTGCCAACGCCTTTTTCCCGGTAGCCGTGGATAATTGCGATGCATTTCCAGTCGTGAACCTGACGGCCCTCAGCATCAACAACACGAATATTTGCAACGGGGTTACTATTACCCGGACCTTTATTGCCGCCGATCATCAAGGCAATGTTTCTGCAACCTGTACCCAGGTATTGACGACCGTCCAACCGCCTTTGCCAGATTTTCCACAGGACATCATGTGGACCTGCGAGCAATACGCTGCCTTTCCCAACATCATTGAACCGGAACCGCTGCATGTCTTTATTCACGATAGCAACCCTGCGACCGCCTCTGTCATCGAAGTAAATTTATTTCCTACCTGCAACGATTCGCTGGACAATTCGCTCCTCAACAATACCAATGTTGCCAACGGCGGAAACGGTTGCCCTGGCTCCGGACTGGACGATGCGGACGTGCTAAGCCTGACCGGTTCGGGTGTTCCCGATGTAGCATTGGGTGGCTTTTGCCCATTTGTCGTGACCAGTAGCGATGTCACTATTCCCAGTTGTGGTGCAACATTTACCATTCTTCGCACCTGGACGATTTTGAATTGGTGTACCGGACAAATTTTCACCCAGGACATCAATGGGGATGATAATGTGCAAGTCATTAAGGTGAAGGACATTCATCCGCCGGTACTTTCGAGGCCTCCCTTTACGGTTGGGGCAAATATTGCCGGAACACACGGATGTTTTTCTACCGGACTTTTGCTGCCAGCATCCGGCATTGATAGCTGCCATACCTGGACGCAGCGCATCTTAACTCCCATCGGTGAAGCGATTTATGTAAACGGCATCAACGGCGCCGAAGGCGGTTTTATTCCTTTCCCGGGTTTGCCAATCGGCATTCACACCATCGTATATATCGGAGAAGATATTTGTGGAAATATTGACACCCTGGAAGTGCCCGTGACAATTGCCGATGAAACAGCACCGGTGGCAATTTGTGATGAAATCACGAACGTCTCCCTTGGGAGTCCACCCGTCTCCGAATTATTCGCAGCATCACTCGACGATGGCAGTTACGACTTATGTTGCCTCGACAGCTTTTCAGTCAGGCGGATGGACCCCGGTTGCGAAGCGGCCAATAGCCAATTCAGGAGCTTTGTCACTTTTTGCTGTGAGGACGTCGGAGACACCATCATGGTGGTATTCCGGGCAGTGGATTGCCACGGTAATTACAACGATTGTATGGTGTTGGTAGAAGTGGAAGAAAAGTTACCCCCTGTCTTGATTTTCTGCCCACCTGCCGAATCCATTACCTGCGATTGGTACGTGGACAGCCTTGAAGTTCCTTTATCCCAGGGCAACCACAGTTTATTGAGCCAGTTCGGACAACCCATTTTCCTGGACAATTGCGAGCCTGTTTTTCTAGACACCAGTGTTTTGGTCAAAGTTGACCAATGCCAGCAAGGCCCGATTATCCGCCGCTGGATTGTCACAGATCCCGGCCACAATGGAACTGTGAGTTGCGTTCAGACCATCACGGTATTGCACGTTTCCGATTGGGTGGTCGAATTTCCGGCAGATATCACGGTTACTTGTACACAGGAAATACCTCCGACCGGTGAACCGGAAATCTTTTTCGAAAGCTGTGAACTGGTCGCCGTTTCCTATGAGGATCAACTTTTCACAGTCGTTCCGGACGCCTGTTTTAAAATTGCCCGAAGCTGGCTGGTAATTAATTGGTGTGTGGTCGGCGCTGAAATTGACCAGGAAGTGGTAGAGTCATCGGAGCGGGATTTTCAAATCGCATTTCCGGCAGAGCCTTGCGATTTCGACGGCGACGGAGACTGTGATACACGCACCTTCCGGGATAGCTGGCGAACGAATCCCAAAGCAAAACCCGGCGCTGCCAATGCCGGCCAAGCAACCAACCCGGATACGGACCCTGACCTTAATCCCTGGGATGGCTATATCGCATACACACAGGTTATCAAAGTCATTGACCCGGTTGACCCCGTGGTTTCGTGTCCGCCTGTATTCGAGGTTTGCATTCTGGAAAGCGATTGCGACGTAACTTTTGAATTGCCGGAGCCGGCCGTGACGGATTGCAGCGAAACCCTGACCATCACCGCCAGTGGCGAACTGGGTACGGGTTTAGGTCCTTTTTTCGACGTTCCCCCCGGCAGCTACGAAATGACCTACAACGTCCAGGACAATTGTAACAATCAATCCATTTGTAAAACCATCGTTGAAGTAAAGGATTGCAAACCTCCGACCCCCTATTGCATTACAGGCTTCCACGTTTCGCTGGGGCAAGACACCGTACTTGTTTTCCCGGCTGAAATATTCGATGCAGGCAGCTTCGACAACTGTCCGGGCGAACTGCATTTTTCTTTCTCACCGGACAAATCCGACTCGTTGATTACCTTCGATTGTTACAGCATTGGCTACGTCTTCGTGAATGTCTACGTAACGGACCTCGCCGGTAATTTTGATTTTTGCCAGACCTTCGTTTTTGTGGATGACCATCTTGGTGTGTGCATGGGCGCACCCCTCATCGGCGGAACAATTGAAAAAGAAAATGGCACGCCAGTCGGAAATGTCATGGCCGGGTTGAACGGCTCGACCCAGGCAGCAATGGCAACGGGTGCCGACGGCAGTTATTCGTTTGAAGTTACGGAAGGTGGCGATTATACGGTGACACCGGTAAAAGACTCTTTTCCCCTAAACGGCGTAACGACCTTCGACCTTGTGCTCATCAGCAAGCACATCCTTGGAACCGAGTCCCTGAACAGTCCTTACAAGCTTATCGCAGCCGATGCCAACCGGTCCGGAACTGTGACGACCGCGGACCTGGTAGCTATTCGCAAGTTGATTCTGCAAATTGATTCACAGTTTCAGAACAACACCTCCTGGCGTTTCGTGGAAAAGAATTTCGTATTTCCAAACCCGGCAAATCCATTTGCCACCCCTTTCCCGGAAGTACTGAATTTCAATAATTTAACCGAAGATGTATTGAATGCCAATTTCATCGGTATAAAGGTGGGAGATGTGAATTTGAGCGCTACTTCCCCGTAAACAGAACAGTGTAACATCTATCTCATAACTCCACCCATCGTTGAAAGCCGCTTGGCTTTGATGACAACCTTAACCCAAGTTAAGAGGCTTTGGTGGGCTTGAAGTCCACCAAAGCCTCTTAACTTGGGTTTGTTATCCTCCCTGCCTCCTTACCCGCCTACTTTCACCCTGATGCCTTCTGAATGACTCGAAAATTCAGGTGCGTACATGCATTGCACGGTCGTCACCCCATTGGAAAAATCACCGTTGTGCACTACCCGCAAGGGGTACTCGAAAACGTGGGTCCCCTTTGGCAGCCAGGAGAAAAAGAAGTTGGTGGAAGCATCCCGGGTACTTTCGTAATAACCCAACCCACCTTGCCATTTGTAGCCGCTCAATACATTCATCGGCTCGAAACCGCTGGCTCGCATGTCTTTCATATGAACGTATTCCATATCCCGGTCCACCCGAAGCTCGATGCGCGCTTTGAGCTTTTGTCCGACTGCCAGTTTTTCGCCTTCCCTGACCGGATGCAGGACTTCGCCGGTCGGCGAATTTTCTACCCGGAATAATTGCTTGCGAAGCGTCAGCGGTGTTTCCTCGAAAGTTTTGATGCGGTCGAGCTGCTCAAAATATTGCCAGTACATGCTGCCCCATGACACAACCTTGTTCGGATTTTTGATGGTCATGGTAGACATTTCCTTGCTTACTTCGCTGCCTTCAAATTTCACTTTGAAGTAACCGGTACCCGCTTCGGCGCTGCCTTGCTGCTTTGCAATTTGCGACTGCCATTGGTTAGACTTATCGTTGCGTTTAGAGCCAAGCTGAATATCGAGCGGTTGGTCGTCGAGCAACCAGTTGTCGCCGCTCATTAATAGGGCGTAAACGGCAGCCGAAGTAGCTTTGGTAGTGCGCCAATGATTGGTCTGCTTATTTTTTAGCAGCCAGATTTTCATTTCGTCCACTGCTCCTGCATCAGCAGCCACGTCGTTGAAAACTTCTATCATCAACGAATGGGTTTCGATCGGCGCCTGGTACCACCAATATCCGACCGGGTATTTCCAGTACATTCCCAACTCGGTGTTTGTCAACGCCCGCTCTTTCAGGGAGCGAACGATGCGGGCGGCAGCTTCGGCCTTACCGGTGCGGTCGAGCGCCAGGGATAGCATTCCTTCGATGTAAATGCCTTTGTCGAGCCAGAATTTGTCGGCTTGACCGAGGTAATAATCGAAGGCGATTGCTGCTTTTCCATCCAACGAAATATACTCCCGGCTCTTGTTGGGCAGTGTTTTACCGGTGCTCGTCTGCCCGGATTTGTCCTCCAAAAAGAAGGTGCGGGCGTACAGGTAATGTGCAGAGAAGTAGTCGAGATTGTCCTCCTCCCATTTAGCCCTGCCTTGTTTCACCTGCTTTTCCAACTCTTCATAATGTTCTACCATCCTGGCGTCGCAGTACAGAACCGCGTTTTTGACCATTTGCCAGGTGGCGGGTTTTTGCAGGTCGGTCACGCCAAGTTTTTGCAAATGGCCCAGGCCTTCGACCATGTATTGGGTAATGTACCAATTGTCTTCCCCACCAGGAAACCAGGCCCAGCCGCCCCCCGGCAATTGCCGTTCCTGCATCTTCGCCAGTGCGGCTTCCTGTTCGTAGCTCATGCGGTTCAGGTCGAACAACAAGGCGATGTTTTGCTTCTGTTGCTCCTCACTTTGGGCTTGCAAAACCCAGGGCGTTTCTTCGAGCAAGGCGCTTTTCAATTCCTGATTCTTGCTCAGATTGCTCGCCAGTGCCGCCGGCTGGTAGCTGCGCCATTTATCGAAAACCGTCTTGATTTTTGGGTGCGCATTGGCCACGGAAGTCGCCAGGCTGTTGGCATAGTACCGGGCAAAAATCTGCTCTGTGCACTCGTAGGGATATTCCATCAAATACGGCAAGGCTTGCACGGCGTACCAAGCCGGATTTTGTGTGAATTCCAAGGTCAATGCATGGTGTTTCAGCGAAACGGAAGTGTTGTCCCGCATGGATTTGAACACAAAGGTCTTCGTTTGGCCGCCTTTGACCGGGAGCGGCAGGCTCTCTGTGACCAGCATCCGGTTGGAAAGTACGGGTGCCGCACTGCGCTCAGCGTCGCTAAAGTCTCCAGCCGATGCAATGACGGTATGCTCAATGACTGGAACGTCCTGAATATCAGGCACTTTGAAGCGCCATGCAAGCCTTGCCGACTGCCCAGCCGGAGCGGTGAAAGTGATGGTTTGATTGCCAGACTGTTGGATTTTTTTCCAGTCCAAACCTTGTGCAGTCATGGCATTAACCAAATCCAATCTCGCTTCGCCTGACAAAGGCTTGTCGGTCAGGTTGGTGACTTTGGCGGTAAACTCGATTTCATCGTTTTCACGGAAAAAGCGGGGCGGATTGGGCATCACCATCAGCTCTTTTTGGGTGACGACTTCTTTGCTGGTTACACCGATTTTCAAGTCTTGTGTGTGCGCCAGGCCCAAAAATTTCCACCTTGTCAGCGCCTCGTTCATCGTGAATTTGATGACCACATTTCCCTCGGCGTCGGTCATCAGGTGCGGGAAAAAGAAGACCGTTTCGTTCAGATTGCTGCGCACTTTGACTTGTGAGAGGTCGGTGGTTGGCTTGGGCGGTTGCTTAGAGCCGCTTGTTGCCTGCGTGTCTGCGGCTTGTGCTTCATCTTTTTCCACAAAACCGTTGGCAGCTACTTTTCCTTTCGGAATCCCTGCACCATCGGCCATAGGTGGGGAAGCCGGTTTAGCGCTTTCGGCTGCCAAAGACCGTTCTTCAAGAGCCACGCCATCTCTCGAACCCCTTCTTTGAGCCATATTATATACAACACGACCTTCATGGAAATACCAGTTGAACCAGTTCAGCATTTTGTATTGACGGTAGTCACCCTCATTTGGATTTTCAGGATAATAGTAGCCGACGAACTGCTCCTGCACGGCCTGGTAACTGGTTGCCGTATACGTCACCCTCGCATAGCTCGTCGGGAAAACTGTTAATCCCCAGCTATTCGCAGCAAACTGATCGAGTGAGGCGTCGTACATCCCGGCGACCATTTCCGCAGCTACTTTTTCACCTTTTTTTCCTTTGATTTTGACGACCCATTCTTCCTGTTGGCCGGGTTTCAGCTTGTCCCGGAAGGTTCCATATTCGATGCTCAAGTCCTTGTTGCTCCATGGAATTTGAAGCATGCTCGACTGATTGAAGGAGCGGTTGTTTTTGGCAAAATTGACATGGTAGGTCAGATTGCCCCGGTCTTCTTCTTTGACCAAATATTTTACGTCCTGCAAGTCGCCAACAGTCAGCCATTTGCGGAGGTAGCGTTTCCCGTCCTTTTCGATTTCAAGGAGGATGGGCAGGGATTTTTCAGTGGAGGCAAAAAACAGGCGGGCCGTTTCACCAGGTTCCAACACGCTTTTCTCCAAAATATGCCAGCCAACCACGGGAACTGGTGGTCGAATTTCCGTGCCACCTACACCCGAAGGATTGCCTGCAAAACTAGTCAAGCGGTAAAACGTAAAGTATTTTTTGACCTCAACAGCTTCGCCGAATTTGTCCTTCGTGCGCAGGGTCACCACGTATTTTCCGGGTGATAAAATGACTTTCGAAAGCGAAACTTCCTTGCTTTTCCCGGTGTCAAAATTCTCTTCCAACACTTTGCGCTCTACTTTCCAGTTTTCAAAAGCATCCTCGCCGGCATAGGCAAACTGCGGAAAATCTTTGTGAAAATCTTTCTCGCTCATGACCTGGCGATCCGGCTTTTCCCAAAAACGGTCGAGGTAAATGACGGCCGGCGCCTGCAATAATTCAAGCGTGAGTGTGCCTTGTGCAGGCTCAGGCTGGCCATTCAGGTTTTCGGTAGTCAGCAGAAATTTCTTTAAACTGTCGAGGTTAATTTCTTCCCCAGTAAGCGCCCCACCCTTCTCGTTGGCAGGCGTTACGTCGGCTCGAAGCGAGGCATAACCCGCTGAAACGTACGTTTCCTGGCTTTGTGTTTCCCCGGTGATGTCGGTTACATCCGCATAAACCGTGTAGGAAAATTCCGGTTTTTGCTCCTTTGAAATGCTGCGGTCAGGCAAAGCAGGAAACCTGAATGTGAACTTGCCTTCGGCGTCGGTCATGGCTTCCCCATTGGCAATTTCCATCGTTTCCCCCCGCCAGGGAAACCAGATTTTCATCCACCAGGGCAACCAGGGGAAACGCACTTCCCGCACTACCCGCCAGTTGACCTTTGCTCCGTCTACGTTGCTTCCGGCATAGGCCATCGCCTTGCCTTGCACGGTCACCTCCTCCCCAAGCCGGTAGCTGCCTTTGACTGGCTCGAAGCTGACCTCGAATTTCGGCCGCTTGTATTCTTCCACCCGGAAATAATGCGCATTAGTGCCTATGCTGGATTGGATATGCATTTGCCCCAACAAGCCGCTGCGAGGTGTTGTGAATTGGCCGCTGAATGTTCCGTACTCATTCGTTTTCAGATCCAGCTTGCTGACTTCCTGATAATTAACATCGCGGAAAGTGACAGTAACGGTTTGGTTCTTCAGGATTTCAGGCATTCGTTTTTCGTCATAGCCTATCGCGATCCCTTTGAAAAACACCGTTTGTCCAGGCCGGTATATAGCCCTGTCTGTAAAAAAATGAGTTATTTGGTGGCGTTGCTTCGGTTCCCGGTAGGTGTAGTTGTAATAACCTTCGCCGGTAAACAGGGTGTCCTTTCCAAGTTTGAAAAGTACCTGGTAGGTCCTGCCTTCCTTGTCGCTGGTTTTGGGCTTCAAAATTCCTTCTGCATCGCTCACCCCGCTGCCGCCTTTTTTCCACTCGTATTTCCTGAAAACGGAATTGTAATTCTGCCAAAACAGTTCGCCGCTTACTCCTTTCAATGGCGTTCCGTTTTTGCGGTCGAAAACGATGAACTCTGCACCATCTTCGTTGTGCTGGCGCTGCCAGAAGCCGATATTTGAAACGTTGGTGAAAAGATATCCAGCTACTCCCATCGTGCCGGATGGCGAATCTTTTGCAGAAAAATTCCGGTTACCGGAAATCACGACGAGGTATTGCCCCAAAGACAGCTTGTCCATTTTTATTTCCACGGAATGCCGCCGCAGGTCACCGTCGTCCGGAAGGTTGACCGACCAGCTTTTGGTCGGTTTGAGCTTGTTGAAATATTCGAGCATTCGCTGCTCGGCATCCTGTCCCTGTCGCAGCTTTTCGAATTCTTCCCGTCGCTTTTGGTCAAACCGGATGACTTTGAGATAAACCGTCGGTGTATTTCTGTAATCCACCCGGGCCAAAAACGGTTCGTTCGGCAGGTTAACCATCTCGGTTTGCATGGTCAGCGACTTCTCGAGCAAGGCCTGTTTTAGCGTTAGGCATTGCTTTGCACCGAAAGTGTTGGGGTATTTCTGAATGGTCTCGTTGCAGAGGTCAAGGGCTTTTTTCCAATACCATTTTTTCTCTTCCTCTTTCTGCGGAGCACCCATCGGCAGTGGCACGTAATTTTCACCGGCGGTAAAATAGAACCGGGCGATGTCGGCTGCGACTTCTGCGACAAGGGGACTTTCAGCAAACTTTTTTTGCAGATTTTGCAGGGCTTCGAGGTACAATTTATCCTTGGTGTCGAGGACTGCATTTTGGTGAACAAAGCGCAGACGCTTTAAATCTGCGTCGAGCAGGGAAGCTGAGAACCGTTCCCGGTCCTGCAGGCGGAAGGCCAGCAAATATTGCAGCAACTGTAGGGTTTGGAGTTTTTGCGAGGAGGTGTCGCGGCTGGAAATTTGCCATTTCACGAATTCATTGGCCGGTGAAAAGGCTTTTTCATCGTCAATATAAAATTTGTAGGCGGGTTGAGTCAGGTAGCTGCGCTCGTTCATAAAATGGTCTATGGCACGATGCGCGAGAAAATCGTACAGCGTTGGACGAAGGCCTTCGTCGTTGCGTCCTTCCGTCAAAATGGGCTTAAAGTCGTCAATAAGGGTGCTTTTCAAACGATCGTCACGGAGTGAAGCCCAGTATAAGTTGGCGCTTTCATTGGTCAACTGCTCCATTGTCCAGGTACGAATATCTTCAGGCTTGAAACTTGCCATTTGCGTCCGGTCCCGGAATCGCCAATAATTATTGTCCAGATAATTCGAATACATCTCCGCCAGCATAGATTGTAGAACCTGCTTCACCGGAAATGTTGCTTTTTCCATTTCCTGTTGCAGGCGGTAAATGGCGTTCGTCAAACCTTCTTCTTCAAGTTGGCTTTGGTATTTTCCCCTGTAAATCAAGGCTTTAATGAATTGAGCAGACATATTTTCCCGGCGGGCGATTTCGAGCAGCGCCTCGGTTTTTTCGAGGGCGCTTTTGGGTAGGCCTTGCTGTTCGAGGCTGTCAATTTCTTTCCAGGCCTTGTCGTAGTCGTAGGTGGACATGGTGGTTGGTTGTTGGTTGTTGATGGTTGGTTGGGTGAATTTGGCAAGCCAGCTTCCACTGCCAAAGGTGTTGAATGCGAGTAAAATCGTTGCCGAAGCGAGGACAACGGCGAACAAGTGCAGTTTTTTGTTTTTGAAAAAAGACAGATTCATGTGGCTGATTTTGGTGTAAGTGAAAAAAAAACGAATCGGATTATTCATTGAAAATCAATTTGTTCGGATAGCTGTGCCTCGGAAAGATAGCGCTTGCCGGACAAAGTACGGTTTGGTTTTTTCGCTTGCTTTAAAATTGATTTGCCAACAGGATGCACGAATTGCATAAAAAACACAAGGCTGTTCGAAGGACCTGATTTTAACGATTAAAAGGAATTACTTGATTTATCCGAACAAAAAAGTTTTTAGGGGGAAAACCCTCCTACCCTATTTCTTGAATGGTTTTTTATTGATGAAACTTTGGCAGAAATTCCTGGCTGAGGAAAAAAATGAATGGCTTGATTTGATTTCAACCAATAAAAAAGGCTGCCCGAAACCAGGCAGCCTTACTGTGCTAAAAAACTATGTATGAAAAAAGAAACTGCTACTCCATTTTCACGACCCTGATTACCTGCTCCTTCAAGTTTCCTTGCCTCACTTTAGCCCAATAAACACCTTTGGGGAAATTGCTCAGGTCACATTCAGCCTGCTGCTGCTTTGCAGGTACGATCGTGCTTCCTATAGCCTTACCAACTGTGTTGTAAATACTTTCCAGCACATTGGGATCCTAAGCTTAGAATTCCACGTGGACAAGTTGTCGCG
>JADMIO011201654.1_pt1 | contig 128357 bp, 95 predicted proteins | sample 8958161 | NCBI WGS metagenome assembly JADMIO01 (sample SAMN16585339, study PRJNA669376) | soil metagenome | isolation source: Crop rotation soil | place: USA: Cullars Rotation, Alabama | collected 2011
GCCGCGACTTCAAGTCACGTGAATTCCAAGCTTCGGATCCCACTGTGCTGGAAAGGCGGTGCTCGTCGCGCGACCACGCGCTGCGCGGTGAGTTGGCGAACGTCGCGACGACGATCGGAGCGAGCGCATTGAGCAGTCGCCACCGGCCGATCGGATCCGGACCTCGGTCGATCGCGACCTGCACCGACGCTGTCTGCCGCATCATCATCGCGCCCGTGGGACCGATCCGCTCGAAGTGCTCGAGCATGCGACGGTAGCGCGCGCCCGCGAGCTGTGGCGCGACCTCGTCGATGCGCGTGACCGGATCGATCCCGACGGCGAGCAGCGCGATCGCGCGCTCGTCCGCCGCGCGGCGGAGCGCGTCGGTCACGTCGCGGGCGAGCGCGAGCACGCGCGAGGCGCTGGTGCACGGCGGAGCGCTGTACTCGATCTGCGCGCCGGGCTCGAACGTCAGCATCCCACCGCACGGTAGCAGGAACTCGCTCGTCCCCGCCTTGGGCGAGAACCGCTCGACCCAGCCGAGCGACGCGCCCGCCGCCCGCGCGATCGCGAGCACCGAACGTTCGCCACCGTCGAGCGGAATCGCGCGACGCGTCGCGGCATCGACCGGGAGGAGCTCGACCTCGAGCCCGACGCACGGATCGCCCGATGTCGGCGCGAAGAGCCGTTCCTCGAGGTCCGTGCGCAGCTGCTCGCGCGTGAGCATCGCCGCCGCTCGCGTCAGTCCGACGGGCCGGCGAGCGCGAGCGCGAACGTCCCGCGCTCGTCCGTGATCCAGCGGTCCATCCTGAGCCCGGCGCGCGCGAGCAGCTCGACGATTGCCGCCCGGTCGTACTTGCAGCTGATCTCCGTGTGGATCGACTCGCCGCGCGCGATTGCGATCGGCTCGAGGCCGGGGATGTGCACGGTCATCGCGCGATCGGCGACGAGATGCATCTCCACGCGATGCTTCTCGCGATCGTAATGGGCGCGATGCGTGAAGGCCTCGGGCTCGAAGTCGGCGCCGACCGACGCGTTCAGCGCGCGCAGCATGTTGCGATTGAACTCGGCGGTGACCCCAGCCGCGTCGTTGTACGCGCGCTCGATCATCGCCGGGTCCTTGCGCAGATCGGCGCCGAGCAGCAGGCGATCCTCCGCGCGCAGCGCGCGACGCACGCCGCTCAGCAGCGCGATCGCGGCATCGCGATCGAAGTTGCCGATCGTGCTGCCGAGGAACGCGACGAGGAGTGGACGCGCGATGTCGCGCGGGAGTCGGAGCGACTCCGTGATGTCGGCGACGAGCGGACGGATCTCGACGTTCGGATAGGCGGCGCGGAGCCGCGTCGCCGTCTCCGTGAGAAAGGCGTCGCTCACGTCGATCGGGACGTACGCGCGCAGCGAGCCGCCCGCTCGCATCGCGTCGAGGAGCAGTCGCGTCTTCTCCGCGCTTCCGGCGCCGAGCTCCACGAGCGTCGCGGCATCCGTCTCGAGCGCGATCGACGCGACGTGGCGCTCGAGCAGCGCACGCTCCGCGCGCGTGAGGTAGTACTCGGGCAGACGCGTGATCTCCTCGAACAGCTCGGAGCCGCGCTTGTCGTAGAAGTATTTCGGCGAGAGCTCCTTCTGTGCGCGCGTGAGCCCGCGCCGAACGTCGTCGCGGATGGCGGCGACGTCGTCGGGCGCGCCGCCGCGATCGGCGCGCGCGTCGTGCGGATCGAGCACGCTAGTCATCGCGCGCGCAGCGGAAGCCGCTGAAGATCTGGCGGCGGATCGGATAGTCCCAGTTGCGGAAGGTGTTCCGGATCGCGCCCGCGCGCGTCGCGAACGACCCGCCTCGAAGCACCTTGTACTCCGGCCCGAAGAAGACCTCGGAGTACTCCTTGTACGGGAAGCTCTCGTAACCCGGATAGCCGTGGAAGTCGGTGGACGTCCACTCCCACACGTCGCCGATCATGCCATAGCAGCCGAGCGGCGAGACGTTGCGCGGATAAGTGCCGATGGGCGCGGTGTCGAAGCGCAGCTGATCGATGTTCGCGTGCGCGAGCGTCGGCGCGCCGTCGCCCCACGGATACGCGAGCTTCCGCCCCGTGCGATGATCCCACGACGCCGCCGTCTCCCATTCCGCTTCCGTCGGCAGCCGCTTGCCCGCCCATCGCGCATAGGCGTCGGCTTCCCAATAGCAGACGTGACAGACGGGGCGCGAGGGATCGAGCGCGCGCACGCGGTCGAAGAAGCGCTCGGTGTAGCCGTCGCCGTCCGGGCGCCACCCCTTGGGCGCGATGAGCTTCTCCTGCTCGCGCCACGCCCATCCCGCGTCGCTCCACAGTTCGCGCCGCGTGTAGCCGCCGTCGCGCACGAACTCGAGGTAGGCGCGGTTGGTGACGGGCGCGACGTCGATCGAGAAGGGCGCGAGCGCAACGAGATGCCGCGGACGCTCGTTGTCGTAGGCCGCGCCGCGATCGCTCGTCCCGACGTCGACGACGCCACCGGGAAATCGCACCATCGCGCGATCGTCGACGGCGATCGGCGCGCCGGTCAGCGATGCATCGACCTCGACGCGCGGCGCGCGATACGGCTCGCCGGTCTTGAGCTGCAGCGTCTGGAGGATCGTCTCGTCGTGCTGGTACTCGTGCTGCGCGACCATGCGCACGACGTAGCCATCGTGGCGCAGCGGGTCATCGCTCCCGACATCGAGCGACTCCAGTCGGTCGAGCACGCGCTCGCGCACCTCGGCCATCAGCGCGAGCGCCCCTTCGCGGTTCGGGAGCGGCAGCGAGCCGCGCACGCGGCGCGGATTCTCGAACGGGTTGAAGAGGCCCGGCATCTCGACGAACTCGATCGGCCCATCGAGGTTGCGCGTGAGCCAAAGCTCCTCGAAGTGCGCGATGTGGCCGAGGTCCCAGACGATCGGGCTCATGAGCGGATCGTGCTGGAGCGCGAGATCCTCGTCGCTCACGCGCTGCACGATCGCGAGCGTGCGCTCGCGCGCTTCCGTGAGCGTGGCCGCGAGCGAGTCGAGCGCGGGGAGCGTATCCGGGCGCGTCGCCGTGTCCGTCATGCGCCAGCCTTCCATGGGGTGAGGCGTCGCGGCGGGCCAACGGTGGAGCCGCGCGCCGCGATGAAATGCCGAAGGGCAGGGCGAGGTTCCACGGCAAGCGGCGGGCCGGGGGAGGGAGGCGGTCTCGGCCGGGGGCGATTGAGCCATCGGCCATCGGCCATCGGCCATCGGCTAAAGCCTCGGGATCTGAGTCGGAGCTTCCTGAGGCACGAGCCGATGGCCGAGAGCCGATGGCCGATGGCCCTTAACCCAGCAGCTTCCCCAGCCCCGACGCCGCGTCCGCGATGTTCGGCATGCCGCCCGCCGCGCCGCCCGAGAGCGCCGAGTCGACGTAGCCCTGCATCGACTCCGGGAGGCGCGTCTTGAGCTGCGAGAGGACCAGCTGGACCGCGGTGCGCGCGTGCTCGGGCGCGATGCCGGTCTTCTGCACGATGAGATTGATGATCTCGTCCATGAGGCACGTCCGGAGAAGGGGTCCGCCGCGAGCCCTTCGCCCGCGACAGGACCTCAACGCTTGCCCGGCCGCGATGGTTCGCGCTAGGGGTTCAGCCAGTAGTTGATCTTCAGGATGAAGACGTTGTCCGGTCGCGTGCCGAACAGGGCGCGGCGGTCGCGATTCAGATCGAAGTCGCCGATCCCCTGCGCGAAGTCCTCGCGCCGCTGCTGCCACGCGAGGTACATCGTCGACCCTTCGCGCCACTCCCACCGCAGCACGGCCGTGCCGCGCAGCGAGCGGAGATTGAAGTCGAGGTTCGGCACCGAGCCGCCGTACGGCGCGAAGAGGTAGGTGCGCGGCGCGACGAACTGCTTCGCGCTCCCATAGTCGGCGCTCGATAGGAGCGGCTGCGCGTACGTCTCGAGCGAGAGTCGCGGCGAGAACGTCGCGTTGAAGCGTGTCTCGAGCGAGATCTGCGTCTGCTTCAACGGCGCGAACACGTAGCGCTGGCCGTACGTCGCCGCGTACGTGCTGTCGGCGACGCGGCCGACGAACTGATTCGCGAAGCGCGCGCGATAGAGCGTGGGCGTCACGCGCAGATTCCACCACGTCGACGACTTGAGAAACACACCCGTCGAGAGCGTGAGGTCGTGGCTCCCGTAGTCGTAACGATCGGCGTTCACCTGCAGCTCGAGCGTGAGCGGGCGACGCGCATCCGAGGCGTAGTAGGCGTTGTACAGCCACCACGACGGCCGGACCGCGAGCGGGCCGCCGCGCGTGAGCCGGTCGTCGTACGCCTGGAAGTAGCGCTGCGCGAACAGGTGCACCATCGAGAAGTCGGTGAACTGCGCGTACGTCGCCACGGAGCCGAACGCGAGGATGGGCTGGAAGTCGTAGTTGTGCTCCGAGCGCCCGGTCACGCTCGTGCTCCACCGCCGGATGTACCGGCTCGGCGTGAGCTCCTGATACGTCACCGACACCTGGCCGTCCTTCCGATCCGTGCGCTGCGCGAAGCCGATGTCGTTCACCTCGTACTTCGGGCTCGTCAGCGCGCCCGCGATGGTCCCGAGCCAGTGCTCACCCGCCTGTCTCGCGAGTGCCGCGTTGATCGAGTAGCCGGTGAGCGACGTCGCCGTCGAGTCCACGCCGAGGTGCGTCGCGTCGGGGCGCTGGAAGAAGTGGTTCGACTGCCGCTGCGTGAGCGCGATCGCCGAAGCCGATCCCGCAACGCGACTCACCTCGGCGTCGCCGTAGAGCACCCAGTTCCGGTTGTTCCACTCGTGCCGGAAGTCGACGCCGCCCGCGAAGGCGGACGAGCGCAGCGTGCGCCGCTCGAAGCTCGTGTCCGCGCCGAGGTCGCGGTTCACGGCCGTGAAGATCCCGCCGAGGATCGTCTGGCCGCCACGCATCTCCCGCCGTGCGCGTGTCGCGACGTAGTTGGCGAGCGGCTCGACGAGCGCGCGTCCATCGCTGACGGTGGGCGAGCGGAAGCGCGCCTCCTCCTTTCCCGTCACCGCCTCGAGCAACCCGACCGACCACCCGGCCTGCTTGCCCGTCATCTTCGCGGCGGCGAGGATCGTGGTGACGTCGGGGACGTCCGCCGTCGGTACCGGGGGCGGCAGCGTCGGCGCGCGGCCGATGCGTCGACTGTAGAACAGCTGCCCACCGCTCGTGCCATTCGCGCCGAAGTCGAAGATCTCGTTCCCTTCGATGAAGAACGGGCGCTTCTCCTGATAGAAGGTCTCGTATACGCCGAGGTTCACGACCGCGGGATCGACCTCCACCTGCCCGAAGTCGGGATTGATCGTCGCGTTCAACGTGAGGTTCGACGTCATGCGGTAGCGCAGGTCGAGCCCCGCCGACGTCTCGTACTCGTTGCGCGTCTTGAACGGATTGAGCCCCGGATCCACGTACGACGCGCGCTGCACGGTGTAGGGCAGCAGCTCGAGCTTCTTCCCTGACTGCAGTCCGGTGAGCCCTTCGAGGTGCCCGTAGCGCGGCACGCCGCCCTGATCGCGCTTCGGGATGAAGGTCGAGACGGCGTACTCCCCGCGAGAGCCGATGATGCGTTCGAACTGCACGCCCCACGTCTGCGCGCTGTCGGCCGAGAAGCGGAGCTGGCTGAACGGGATGCGATACTCGGCGATCCACTCGTTCGCGCCGACGCTCGTCGCGACATCCCACACCGCGTCCCACGAGCCGTCGTCGGTGTTGATCGTCTTCACCTCGTCGCGTCGCACGCCGAGCGGATTCACATCGAAGCCGAAGGCGGTGCGGTGATCGTGGTAGCTGTCGATCATCACGCCGAACCAGTCGGAGTCGCCGAGCGGGCCGTCGCGTCGCCCGAGGCGACCGATGATCTTCGCGTGCTCCTGGTGGAGGCGCACGCCGACGTACAACGCCGCGTCATCGTAGAGGACGCGGACCTCGGTGCGCTCGGAGGCGGGCTGGCCTTCCTGCGGATCGATCTGTGTGAAGCCGTCGGTCACGGGGGCGGTCGCCCACGCGGGCTCGTCGAGCTTTCCGTCGAGATGGATCGTGCCGCGAAGGCGGACCGCTTTCGAGACCGTGATCGTGGGTTGCGACTGCGCGCGGAGCGGCGCGGCGAGCGAGAGAAGAAGCAGCCAGGCAGCGGCGACGGACGTCGAGAGGCGGGGCATGCGGGGGAAGCAGGGGGTGATCCGGGTGCCTAGAACGCTAGGGTTCGGCGCGCGATCGCGGCGTGACGAAGGGACGAACGGCAGCCGCACCGGGACGAGCGGAGCACTCTGCGGGACACGGACGGGTCTGACGTGGCTCGGGCCGTCGACGTAGACTGCGGGCCTTGCCACTCCACTCGAACCGAGGTTCCGCCATGAGCGTCACCCGACGCGAGTTCCTGAGCACCGGTGCCACCGCTGCGACGGGGCTCGCCCTCGGCGCCCCGTCGCTGGGTGCGCAGCCGGCACTCACGACGTCGCCGACGGCGACGGGCGCGTTCGCCGGGCGGCCGATCGTCGTGAGCTCGGCGAACGGGCTCCGCGGCGTGAAGGTCGCCTACGACCAGATCGTGCGGGGCGGCGACCCGCTCGATGCGGCGATCGCCGGCGTCAACATCCAGGAGCTCGACCCGGACGACCAGTCGGTCGGACTCGGCGGGCTGCCGAACGAGGACGGCGTCGTGCAGCTCGACGCGAGCTGCATGCACGGGCCGACGCGTCGGGCGGGCGCGGTCGCGTGCCTCGAGGACATCGCGACGCCATCGCTCGTCGCGAAGGCCGTGATGGACTACACCGACCACATCATGCTCGCGGGCCAGGACGCGAAGAAGTTCGCGATCCGGATGGGGTTCACGCCGCAGAACCTGCTGACGGAGAAGTCGCGTCAGGACTGGTTGCGATGGAAGGCGAAGCAGAACGCGAGCGACGCGTGGCTCGACCACGACGACGACGTGGTCATCAAGTTCACGCACGGGACGATCAACATGAACGCCGTCACCGGGAGCGGTGACATCGGCTCGGTGACGACGACGAGCGGGATGGCGTGGAAGATCCCGGGGCGCGTGGGCGACTCGCCGATCATCGGCGCGGGGCAGTACTGCGACAACACGGTCGGCGCGGCGGGATCGACCGGTCGCGGCGAGGCGAACATCAAGGTGTGCGGCGCGTTCCTCGCCGTGGAGCTGATGCGCAACGGCGCGACACCCGAGACGGCACTGATGAAGGTGATGGAGCGCGTCATCGCGATGACGGAGAAGCGGCTGCTCGACGACCGCGGCAAGCCGTACTTCGATCTCACGTACTACGCGGTGACGAAGGACGGCCGGTTCGCGGGCGCGTGCGCATACGAGGGGACGCAGTACGCGGTGTGCGACGCGCAGGGTCCGCGGCTGCTGGAGTGCGCGTACCTGTTCAAGAAGAACGAGCGTCCCAAGGCGAGAGCGTAGCTCCCGAGGTTAATCTCCGCGTCTCCGCACCTCCGCGGACTCCGCGTGAGAAGTTGCGAATTCATTTCACGCGGAGAACGCGGAGAAGCGGAGACGCGGAGTCAGCCCTGTCGCGCCGTGCGGGGAACCGCCGCCAGTGAAGGCAGCGGACTTGGGGGAGCGGTGACCGGGGCTGGCGTCTTCGACGCGGGGCGCGGCGACTCGCCATCCGTGTCGAGCGTGCGCGTCACCGCCGCCGCGAGCGCGCCGGCGAGCGCACCGCGATCCTCCGCCGCGCGCGCGAGCGTCCGCTCGCGCTCCGCCGCCTTCTCGCACACGTCCGCGAGCTTCGACGCGTCGGCCGCCAGCGGCTCCAGTCGCGCCGCCATCGTCGCGAGCGACTCGCGCACGCGCGCGAACGACTGCCGGTCGCCATCGGCCGGGGCGAGGCGCGCGGCGACTTCCTCGAGCGCGCGGCGCGCATCCACCGCGGCGGCGTGCGCCGCGACGAGCACCGATCGCGAGCGTTCGTCCAGTGCGCGCACCGCTTCGGCGCGACGATGCGCCTCGAGCACGAGCGCGTCGGCGCGCTCCGCCGCCTCGGCCGAGGAGCGCGCGAGCCGGCGGACCTCCGTCGCGACGACCGCGAAGCCCTGGCCCTGCTCGCCGACGCGCGCCGCCTCCATCGCGGCGTTGAGCGCGAGGAGCTTCGTCTGCTTCGCCATCTTCCGCACATGCGCCACGAACGACTGGATCTCCTCGGTCGCGCGGGCGAGCGCCGCGCTTTCCGTGGCACGCGCCGTGGCCTCGTGCGTGGCGACGCCGAGGACCGAGACGCTCTCGGCGAGTGGCTGGGCGGAGGTGGCGCTCGCCGCACGCGCGTCGGCGAGCCGGTCGAGCGTCGCGAACGCCTGGCGCTCCGCGTCGTCGACCGTCGCGCCGATGGACTGCACCGCGCTCGCGGACTCGCGGAGCCGCGTCGCGACGTAGCGCGAGAGATCGCGCGAGGACTCGTCGACGCGGGGGAGGGGCGCGCGGCGGCTCATCGCTTCGGCGGTCGCGCGCGCCTCGGCGGAGGCGGCGCGGGTGGCGCGCTGCGCGGCGTCGTGCGCGCGGCGGAGGCGCGATGTCGAAGCCATCTGCCGCTCGAGCGCATCGAGGGCGGCGCGCCGGGCGCGGGAGAAGCCGAGCAGCGCGCCGCCAGCGATCGCGGCGACGACGGCGAGCGCGGGCGCGATCGCGAACGACCCCGCGCGCCAGTGCGGTACGAGCATCGCGGCGGCGACCACGAGCAGCGCGGCGCCGGCCGCGAATGCGCCCACGTGCCCGCGCATCGCGCTCGTCTCGACGCCGGTCATCGGCGCTGCGCCGTCTGCCGCTCGCTCGCTAGATTCCGCCACAGAGTCTCCTTCGCCTGCCGGAGGTAGCCGACCACGGTAGCGCCGGCCTGCCGCGCGCCCTCGAGACATCCCCATGACCGCAACGAATCACGAGACACCGGCCGCCGGTGACCACGGCCCGGCCGGCGGCTACGATCCCGCCTCGGTCGAGGCCAAATGGCAGGAGCGCTGGCGGGAGCGCGGCACGAACGAGACGAATCTCGAGGGTGGAGCGCGGCCGTTCTACGCCCTCATGATGTTCCCGTATCCGTCGGCGGAGGGGCTGCATGTTGGCAACCTCTTCGCGTTCACGGGGAACGACATCTACGGACGATTCCAGCGGCTTCAGGGGCACACCGTCTTCGAGCCGCTCGGCTACGACGCGTTCGGCATTCACTCGGAGAACTACGCGCTCAAGGTCGGCGAGCATCCGATGCGGCTGATCCCGCGCAACATCGCGAACTTCCGCCGGCAGCTCGAGCGGACGGGGTTGATGGTGGACTGGCGGTACGAGGTCGACACCACGCACCCGGACTACTACCGATGGACCCAGTGGGTCTTCCTGAAGCTGCTGGACCAGGGGCTCGCGTACAAGAAGAAGGCGGCGGTCAACTGGTGCCCGAACGACAAGACCGTGCTCGCCAACGAGCAGGTCATCGCCGGCGCGTGTGAGCGCTGCGGCGCGATGGTCGAGCAGCGCTTCCTCGAGCAGTGGTTCTTCCGCATCACCGACTACGCGGGGCGCCTGCTCGAGAACCTCGAGACGATCGACTGGTCGGAGTCGACGAAGACGGCGCAGCGGAACTGGATCGGGAAGAGCGAAGGCGCCCGCGTGCGCTTCGTCGTCGAAGGCACGGCGCACGAGATCGTCGTCTTCACCACTCGGCCCGACACGATTTTCGGCGCGACGTATCTCGTGCTTGCGCCGGAGCACCCGCTCGTCGACGCCGTCACCACCGACGCGCAGCGCGCCGAGGTGCAGGCCTATCGCGAGCGCACGACGCATCAGGATCTCGTCACGCGCAAGGTCGACAAGGAGAAGACGGGCGCGTTCACCGGATCCTTCGCGGTGAACCCCGCGACCGGCGCGCGCATCCCGATCTGGATCGCCGACTACGTGCTGATGGAGTACGGCACCGGCGCCATCATGGCGGTGCCGGGGCACGACGCGCGCGATTTCGAGTTCGCGACGAAATTCGCGCTCCCGATCCCGCGCGTCGTCGCGGCGCCCGGTGACGACGCGAGCACGCCGCTCACCGCGCCCTACGTCGACGACGAGGACGGGCGCCTCGTGAACAGCGCGCCCTTTGATGGCACGCCCGTGCCGGAGGCGAAGCGCCGTGTCACGGCGTGGCTCGCCGAACGCGGCGCGGCGGAACCGGTGGTGAACTACCGGCTGCACGACTGGTGCATCTCGCGGCAGCGCTACTGGGGTCCGCCGATCCCGGTCGTGTACTGCGACGCGTGCGGCATGGTGGCCGTGCCGGAGAAGGATCTTCCGGTGGTGCTTCCCGACATCGAGGACTACCGGCCGGATGACTCGGGCATCTCGCCGCTCGCGCGCCACGAGGAGTGGTACTACACGTCGTGTCCGGAGTGTGGTGGGCGCGCGCGGCGTGAGACCGACGTCTCGGACGTCTTCCTCGACAGCGGGTGGTACTTCCTCCGGTACCCGAGCGCGCGGCGCGACGACGTGGCGTTCGACCCAGAGATCACGCGGAAGTGGCTGCCGGTCGACTCGTACATCGGCGGCAACGAACATTCCGTGCTGCACCTGCTGTACGCGCGCTTCATCACGATGGCGCTGCACGACGCCGGCCTGCTCGACTTCGAGGAGCCGTTCACGAAGTTCCGCGCGCACGGACTGATCATCAAGGACGGCGCGAAGATGTCGAAGACGCGCGGCAACGTCGTCGTCCCCGATCAGTACATCGATCGGTGGGGCGCCGATACGCTGCGCACCTACCTCATGTTCCTCGGGCCGTTCCAGGAAGGCGGCGACTTCCAGGACAAGAGCATCGCGGGCGTCCACCGGTTCCTGTCACGCCTGTGGAGCTCGGTGATCGAGGCGCGGCAGGACGGGGCGCCTGACGTCGACGTGCTGCGCAAGCTGCATCAGACGATCGAGAAGGTCGGGCGCGACCTGCCCGTGCTCTCGTACAACACGGCGATCGCGGCGATGATGGAGTACATGAACGTCGCGCGTCGCAGCGAGCGCACGCCGCATCGCGCGGAGGTCGAGCCGCTCGTGCAGCTCGTCGCGCCCTTCGCGCCCCACCTGGCCGAGGAGCTGTGGGAGCGCCTCGGGCACGAGCGGAGCGTGTTCGACTCCGGGTGGCCCGCCTACGACGAGACGCTCGCGCGCGACGAGACGATCACGCTCGCCGTGCAGGTGAGCGGCAAGACGCGCGGCACCGTACAGGTCTCGCCCGACATCACGCAGGAGGAAGCGTTCGCCGCCGTGATGGCCGATCCGTCGCTCGCGAAGCACATCACCGGCGAGCCGCGGAAGGTGATCTTCGTGAAGGGGAGGCTGATCAACATCGTCGTGTAGGAGCAACGACGAGCGACGAGTCGCGAGAAATGAGCGTGCCCCGGTCGGCCTGTATTGGCTGACCGGGGCACGCTCGTTTCTCGTCGCTCGCGTCTCGCCGCTACTTCAGGAAGCCGCTCACCCACTCCCCGGCATAGTACCCCGCGATGGCGACGCCGAGTCCGACGACGAACATGTCGAGGCCCGAGCGCACCACGCCCCGGCCGGTGAAGACAGAGCGCGCTGCGCCGACGGCGAAGTGCGAGAGCATCGAGATCGTGAACGAGAGCACGATCGCCGTCGCGCCGCTCGCGAACAGGAAGGGAAACACGGGGATGATCGCGCCGAACGCGGTCGCGACGCCGGTCACCCACCCCTCGCGCAGCGGCGACATCTGCTGCTCGCCGATGCCCAGCTCCTCCTGGACCATCTCCTTCAGCATCCGATCCGGGTCCGCCATCACGCTCGTGGCGAGCGCCTGCGCGGCGTCGCCGTCCATCCCCTTCGCCTCGTAGATCAGCGCGAGCTCGTCGCGCTCGATCTCGGGCATGAGCGCGATCTCGTCGCGCTCCATCGCGATCTCGTGCTCGTACACCTCGCGCTCGCTCTTCGCCGCGAGGTAGCCGCTCGAGCCCATCGAGAGCGCGTCCGCCACCAGTCCCGCGATGCCGGCGAGGATCACGGTATGATGCTGGTTCGCCGCGGACGCGCCGAGCACGCCGGCGACGAGCCCGAAGTTCGCCGTGAGGCCGTCGTTGAAGCCGTAGACGACGTTGCGCAGGAAGCCACCCGACCCCGTGCGATGCCACGGCTCGGTGCTCGCGCCGTCGCCCGCGATGCTCGCCAGCTCGCTCGCGTGCTCGGCGGACTCCCTCGCCAGCAGCAGCGCTTCGCGATTGCCGGCGACGTTCGCGGGCGTCTCGCGGTGCATGTCGAGATAGCCCTTCACCTCGCGCCCCTCTTCGCGGAGCAGGAGCGGGAGCAACGCTCCAGCGCCGAAGCGACGCCCCACCCACGCCTGGAGCCGCGCCCGGCCGCTCGGCGCGAAGGGACGCGGCGCCGCGCCATGCTCGGCGAGCAGCTTCTCCCAGATCTCCGTGTGCCGCCCCTCGACCTCGGCGAGCCGTGCAAAGACATCACGTCGCCGGGGGTCGCGCTCGACCGACGCGAGGACGCCGTACAGGTACGCGGCGTCGCCCTCGTCCTGGCGATGGTGCGCGAAGCTCTCGAGGTCGGGCGTGCGGGCGGCGGCGGGGAGGGTGGTTGCCATGGGGGAAATATGGCGGGGGAGACAAGGGCAGCGGCGCTCGGTCATCGGCCATCGGCTCTCGGCCATCGGCTCTCGGCGAATACGAGCGCGGCCGATTGCCGATGGCCGATGGCCGATGGCCGATGGCCGATGGCCGCAGTTCACGGCAACCATCTGCCTACCGCCTCGTGTCCCATCCGCTGACCGAACATTCCACAGCAGAGGCCATATGCGTTCCATCATAAGTCGGCGCGTCCTCGGCGGCGCCCTCGGGCTCCTCGCGCTCGCCGCGTCCGCCGGCGCGCAGAGCTCGCGCGCCGAGCAGCGCGAGCGCGACCGTCAGCGCGATCGCGACGATCGGCGCTCGTTCTCCTTCAGCGGGTGGGACGACTCCGATCGCCCGCGGCTCGGCATCTCGACCGGGTCCGGCGGCATGCGCGACACCCTCGGCCTCCTCGTCACGAGCGTCACGCAGGGCGGTCCGGCGGAGAAGGCGGGCGTGCAGGAGGGCGATCGCATCCAGGCCGTCGACGGCATCAACCTTCGGCTCTCGAAGGAGGACGCCGAAGAGGGCGACATGGACGGCGTCGCGCTGCGCCGCCTGACGCGCGAGGTCGGCAAGAAGAAGGTCGGTGACGAGGTCGAGCTCAAGCTGTGGTCCGACGGCAAGGCGAAGACGGTTCGGGTGAAGACGATGAGCGCGCAGGAGGTGAGCGATCTGTTCCGGGACCGCTACCGCACGCGCGAGGATCGCGACGAGCGCGCCGTGCTCGGCGTGAGTCTCGGGTCGACGGGGAGCCGCCGCGACACGCTCGGCCTCATGGTGATGCGCGTGACGCCCGATGGACCCGCCGAGAAGGCGGGGATCAACGAGGGGGATCGCATCGCGGCGATCAACGGCGTCGACCTGCGTACGCCGAAGGAAGACGCGGAGGACGGATGGTTCGGCGGCGTGCGTCAGAGCCGCCTGTCGCGCGAGCTGCGCAAGCTCGAGGTGGGGAAGGACGCCGAGCTCCGCATCGTGAGCGGGCGCGAGACGCGCACGGTCCGTGTGAAGCCGGTGAAGGCGTCCGATCTCGAGAAGAGCGACCGTCGCCACGGCGGCTACTTCATGTTCGGCGATGGGTTCGACGGCGACGTGATGATCCCGCCGATGCCGCCGGTCGCTCCGCGCGTGCGCATCGGGCCGATCGGTCCGATCGGGCCGCGTGTCTTCCAGTTCGACGGCGGCATTCGCGGCATGCACGACCTCGACGCGATGGGTCTCGACGGCGGGATGCGGATCCGCGTGAGCCCGGAGCTCAAGTGGGAGGTCGAGGATCGCGTGCGCGATGCGATGGAGCGGGTGCGCGAGTCGCTCGATCGCGGACTGGAGCGCTCATTCGATCGCTCGAACGAGATCGGCGACCGCGTGCGCGAACAGATCGAGCGGAGCGTGAGGCCGGCGATCCGGCGGGCGAGGGTTCGGGCGACGGTGTGAGGGCGGCCATCGGCCGATGGCCGAGAGCCGCCGCCCCGTTGAGCATCACCCCGCGAGTCGACAACTTCCGCCGTCGTCCTCGCGGAGCCAGTCATGAATCGTCGCTCGTTCGTCGCCGCCGCGCTGCTCCTCTCGCCGCTCGCGCTCGGCGCGCAGTCCGGTGCCGCCGATCCGGGGCTCGCGCGTCTCGAGCGCGAGATCGCGCATCTCGCGCCGATCGCCGACGGCAAGGTCGGCGTCGGAATCATCCACCTCGAGAGCGGGCGCGAGCTGTTCGTCAATCGTGACGAGCCGTTCCCAATGGCGAGCACGTTCAAGGTGCCGGTCGCGGTGCAGCTGCTCACGCTCGTCGACAGCGGGCGCCTGCGGCTCGACAGCATGATCACGATCGCGCCGAGCGATCTGCATCCAGGGAGCGGCACGCTCACGGGGTTGTTCAACAAGCCGGGCGTGTCGCTCTCGGTGCGGAACCTGATGGAGCTCATGCTCCTCATCAGCGACAACAGCGCGACCGACATCCTGCTGCGCACCGCGGGTCGCGGCGGCGCGGTCACGTCGCGCCTGGGCAAGCTTGGCGTGCGCGGCATCTCCGTCGACCGGCCAACGGTGCAACTCATCGCCGACGCGCTCGGCGTGAAGAACCTGCCGCCGGAGAACGAGCTCACGGTTGAGAAGTTCGGCGTGCTCGCGCGTGCGATCACGCCGGCCGAGCGCGAGGCGGCGACGGTCGCCTTCTACAAGGACGATCGCGACACCGCGACGCCCGAGGGGATGGCGCGGCTGCTCGAGAAGGTCTGGAAGCGCCAGGCGCTGAGCGGCGCGAGCACCGACCTGCTGCTCGACATCATGCGCCGGTGTCAGACCGGGACGGCGCGCATCAAAGGGATGCTGCCGATCGATGTCACCGTGATGCACAAGACGGGAACGCTCAACAACGGCGTGACCGACGACGTCGGGATCATCACGCTCCCGAACGATGCGGGGCACGTGATCCTCACGGTGCTCGTGAAGGAGTCGAGGGCGAACGAGGAGCGGCAGGAGCGGGCGATCGCGATGATCGCGCGCGCGGTGTACGACTATTTCGTGTTCAACGCGGGCGCGGCGGTCGGGACTCGCTGACCACGCTGTTGCAGGAACGCTTCGTCAGCAGCGGCAGCTTCGCAGCGTGGCGACGATGCGCGCTGCCGCTGCGAAGATGCGTTCCTGCAACAGCGCACTCTTTCAAAATTCGATCTGCGCTCCCAGCTCCACCACGCGATTCGGCGGGATCCCGAAGAACTCCGTCGCCGACCGCGCGTTGCGACTCATGAAGACGAAGATCTTCTTCCGCCACCGCGCCATCTTCTCCTTGCCGGTCGGCAGCAGGCGCTCGCGGCCGAGGTAGTAGGTCGTCTCGGAGGTGCGCGCGACGATCCCCTCCTTGCGGCAGAGCGCGAGCACCGCGGGCACGTCGGGCGTCTCCATGAAGCCGAACGCCGCGCGCACGCGATAGAAGCCGGACGGATACGCCTCGACGCGCACGCGCTCCTCGTCGGGCACGTCGGGGATCTCCTCGACTGCGATCGAGAGCAGCACGACCTGCTTGTGCAGCACCTTGTTGTGCTTGAAGTGATGTAGCAGCACGACGGGCGCGCCCTCCTCCTCCGACGTCATGAAGACCGCGGTGCCGCTCACGCGCGGCGGCTTGCGACGCTCGACATCATCGAGGAAGAGATCGAGCGGGAGCGCGCCGCGGCTCATGATCCCGCGCAGCAGCTCGCGGCCGCGCTTCCACGTCGCCATGAGCGTGAAGAGCACGACGCCGATGAGGAGCGGCACCCATCCGCCGTGCTCGATCTTGACCGCGTTCGCGCCGAGGAACGCGAGGTCAATCACGAGGAAGAGCAACTCGAGCACCCCGATCTTCCAGGCGGGCCACTGCCAGCGCGTGTACGCGATGACCCCGAAGAGGATGCTCGTGATCACCATCGTGCCCGTGACCGCGATGCCGTACGCCGCCGCGAGCGCCGTCGATGACTTGAAGTAGACGACGAGGAGCAGCGTCCCGACCATCAGCGCCTGGTTGATCTCGGGGATGTAGATCTGCCCCGCCTGCTGCTCGGACGTGTGCACGATCGTCACGCGCGGGCTGTACCCGAGCTGCACGGCCTGCTGGGTCAGCGAGAACGCGCCCGAGATCAACGCCTGCGATGCGACGATCGCCGCGAGCGTCGCGATGACGATGAGTGGGTACAGAAACCAGCGCGGCGCGAGCATGTAGAACGGGTTCGCTGCCGCGCTCGGATCGCGCAGGATCAGCGCGCCCTGGCCGAAGTAGTTGAGCAGCAGCGACGGCAGCACGAGCGCGAACCAGGCGAGGCGGATCGGCTTTCGCCCGAAGTGCCCCATGTCCGCGTAGAGCGCCTCCGCGCCGGTGATCGCGAGCACGACGGCGCCGAGCGCGAGGAAGCCCGCAATGCCGTGGTCGAGGAAGAAGCGCGCGCCGTAGAGCGGGTTGACCGCGAGAAGGATCTGCGGCTCGCGCGCGATCTCGACGCCGCCCAGGATCGCGATCGAGAGGAAGTACAGGCTGACGAGCGGCCCGAAGACAAATCCCACGCCCGCCGTCCCACGCCGCTGCACCATGAAGAGCAGGAACAGGATGACGAACGAGATCGGGATGACGAAGCGCTCGAAGGCGGTCGTCCCGACGGTGAGACCCTCGATCGCCGAGAGGACGGAGACGGCGGGGGTGATGATGCCGTCGCCGTAGAGCAGCGCCGCGCCGAAGAGTCCCATGGCGATGAGGACCCCGCGCGTCATGCGGTCGCCCTCGCGCTGCTTGCGCTGCAGGATGAGCGCGAGGAGGGCGAAGATCCCGCCCTCGCCGCGGTTGTCCGCGCGCATGATGAAGACGATGTACTTGATCGCGACGACGAGGACGAGCGACCAGATGATGAGCGACAGCACGCCGTAGACGTTCCGCATCGTCGGCGCGAGCCCGTACTCCTCCTTGAAGCATTCGCGGAGGGCGTAGAGCGGGCTGGTGCCGATGTCGCCGTAGACGACGCCGAGCGCGGTGAGCCCGAGAACGAGGAGCCGCCGGCCCTTGGGATCGAGATCGGCGTGCGGGCGACGCGGCTGCGTCGGGACGGGCATCTGCGCGGTCAGCTGCTCGCCCGTCTCGGTCTTGCGGCGGTCCCCCTCCGGAGGAGGGGAACCGGCTGGCTCGGCGGTCATGCGGGAAAGCTAAACGGTTCTCGGCTCTCGGCCATCGGCACTCGGCGGAAACGCTCGGGACGCTTGATGGAGCATCCCGAGGTTCCGCCGAGACCCGATGGCCGAGAGCCGATGGCCGCCCTTACACCGCCGATCCCTTCGACGCCTCCTCGATCTCGCGCGCGGCGCGCTGGAGGATGTCGCGGATCTTCGCGAGCAGCTCCTTGTCGCGGACGCGGTGGGCGGCGGTCGCGTAGGTCGCGCGGCTCACGTCCTTGAAGGCGCGGTTCACCTCCATCATCGAGTCGCTCAGGAACGCCCCGCCGATGTCGGCGATCCGCTCGAAGATGTCGTCGACGGCCGACCGGTTCTGCGCGAGGTAGGCTTTCCCCTCGTCCGTGATGGAGTAGACCTTCTTGCCGGCTTCCTCCGTCGCCGCGCGCGCGTACCCCATGTCCTCGAGCAGCGTGAGGGTCGGGTAGACGGTGCCGGCGCTCGGCGTGTACAGGCCGCCGAAGCGCTCCTCGAGCGCCTTGATGACCTCGTAACCGTGCCGTGGCTTCTCCTCGAGGAGCTGGAGGATGACGTACTTCAGGTCGCCCTGCTCGAAGACTCGACCGCCGCGAAAGGGTCCACCGCGCCGCTTGCCGCCGCCGCCCCAGAACCAACCCATGAAGTCGGGGTCGAAGCCCCATCCGCCGCGCCCGGCGCGGGGAGACTGGCAGTCGAAGGGCCCAAAGCCGTAGAACATGAGATCCTCGGGTCGAGATATATCGTAAGATATATCTTCATCAGCGATATATCGCAAGACGCTGATGGCTGCGTGCTGCTTGCTGGCAGCTGCTGCCCGTCGCGTCCTGCTTGCTGGCAGCTGCAGCTGCAGATGAGAAAACCCCCGGGACCGCATCGAAGCGTCCCGAGGGTTGCAGCAGCCAGCAATCAGCTCGCAGCGCTCAGCGTCTCTTCGTCGTATCGCCCTTCTGCTCCACCAGGAACCGCTCGAACCGCGCCTTCTGCTCGGGCGTCAGGTGTGAGCGCATCGCGGTCCGCGCGCGCTCCTTGATCTCCTTCAGGTGCGGGCGCACCGGCGCGAGCGCCTCGCGGAACTCCGTGTCGCGCCCCGTCAGGATCGAGTCGAACTCCGCGCGCTGCGAGGCGTCGAGCGCGAGGGCGTTGTAGAAGCGTGCCCGCGTCTCCTGCTCCGTGACGGCGCCCTCGCGATCGTGCACGATCACGCGGTCGGCCGTGAAGCCGAGCGCGCCGCCGACGAGCACGGCGCCGAGCAGGAACATGAGGGCGTGTTGCTTGGAGCGCTCCATCGCGTGGTCCCGGATGGGGTGACGAAGAACGAAATCAGTGCGAGAAGACGTAGCGGATCGTCGCATCGCGCGACGCCACACCCGGCACCATGCTCGGCTCGACGGCGGCGCGCACGCTCTCCGGCGTCTCGATCACCGCCTCGTACGCGAGGCGCTGCGACTCGGTGTGGCTGCGGTATGCGACGAGCCCCGCGATGAGCGCCGTCACGCCGGCGGCCATGAGTCCCACGCGCGTCCATCCGCCGAAAAAGGACCACCACTCCGCGGCGCCTCCGCTGACGCGCGCCATGATCCGCGACTCCAGCCCGCTCCAATACGCCTCACCGCCCGGCGGCGCATACATCGACCGGAGTGCACGACGTACGTCGCCACTCAACTCTTGCGAGTCGCGGTCCTCGCGCTCGTATCTCATAGCTCGCTCCGCACACCGCTGAGCGCCTGGCGCATGCGCGCCCGCGCGTGATGAAGGTCCGATCGTGCCGTGCCTTCGGGGATCCCGAGCATTCGCCCGATCTCCGCGTGCTTGAACCCTTCGACGTCGTGCAAGACCAGCACCGACCGCTGACGGTCGCCCAACGTCTCGAGCGCGCGGCCGAGCCGACGACGCAGCTCGTCGGTCTCCGCGGGATCGGAGAAGGGCGATGCCAGAGTCTCGGCCAGCGAGTCCGCGTCCCGCACCTTGCGACGGCGCGTGATGTCGAGCGCGGCGTTCGCGACGATGCGATTGAGCCACGCACCGAACGCCTGATCGGGGAGGAAACGATGCAGCGCCTTGTACGCGTGGAGGAAGCCCTCCTGCACCGCGTCCTCGGCGTCCTCGTGACTCAGCACGATCGCGCGCGCGACGGCGTAGGCCCGCCGCTGATGCAGCCGCACGAGCGCCGCGAACGCCTCCGCGTCGCCGCGCTGCGCGGCGATCACCAGCGCCTGCTCGCGCTCGCGCGCCGACGGCTCAGCCGGCGTGAACACGAAGACGGGCGCCGAAAGCGCGAGAGAAGCAGTCAAGTCGCAGGGTGTGGGTTCCTCCAACTAACGCGAGGCCGCCGAGGAGCGTTGAACGTGGAGTGTCGGGAATCGGGAATCGGGAATCGCGTGCGGTGGGGAACGCTACGCGGGGCTGGCGATTCCCGATTCCCGATTCCCGACGATCGGGACGCCATCGAGTCCCAGCGAAGGCGCGACCTTCTGCATCGCCTGGATGACGAAGGCAATGTGCTCCTCTAGCTCTACACCGAGATCCGCCGCTCCGTTCACCACGTCGTCGCGATTCACGCCGCGCGCGAACGCCTTGTCCTTCATCTTCTTGCGCACCGAGCGCGCATCGACCTCGTGCACGCTGCGGCTCGGCTTCACGAGCGCCGTCGCCGTCACGAGCCCGGTGAGCTCGTCGACCGCGAAGAGCGTCTTCGCCATGCGGCTCTCGCGCGCCACGCCCGAGTACGTCGCGTGGCCGAGGATCGCGGTGAGGACGTCTTCCGGATAGCCCTTCCCCCGCAGGAGACGCACGCCCTCCGCGGGATGCTCGTGGTCGGGCGAGTGCGCGGCGTTCGGCCAACGCTCGTAGTCGAAGTCGTGCATGAGCCCCGCGAGCCCCCAGCGCTCCACGTCCTCGCCGAATTTCTCGGCGTAGGCGCGCATCGCGGCCTCGACGGAGAGCATGTGCTTCCGGAGGGAGTCGCTCGCGGTGTACTCCTGCATCAGCGCCAGCGCATCGGCGCGGGACGGCAGCGTCATGTCGGACACGGAGGTGAGAGACATGACAAGTTACGATGCGCCTCGCGGCCGCTCAACGCCGCGTTCGTCGAACACGCGCTCGATGCGACACTCGGCGCGGGCGCGCGCGAGCAGCGCCGCCGTCGGCGCGACGAGGTAGCCCTTGCGGGCGACGCGCAGAACGGGCAGGTCGGCCAGGTGATCGCCCACGTAGTCGAATTCGCCGTCGCCGATCGCGCGACGGATCGCGTCGACCTTTCCGAGTCCCTTCGCGTTGCGCGTGCCGTCGCTCGCGATCACGCCATCGAAGAGCGCGAGGTGCAGCGCGACGGCGTTCGCGATGCGCGCGTCGGCCGCGGTCGCGAGCAGCACACGGCGCCCCGACGCGCGCTCGGCGCGCACGAACTCGAGCACGGATTCGCGATAGGGCAGCGCGCTCGCATCGAGCGAGACGCGGTCGGCGATCGCGCGCTTGAGCCGCGCGCGCCCGGAGGCGAGCGCGAAGGGCAGCACCATCAACGACCACGGTCGCTCGCGCGCGAGGCGAGCGACCGAGAGGTAGAGCGTGTCGCCGGCGATGAGCGTGCCGTCGAGGTCGACGCAGAGCGGCGGGGCGTCGGTCAATGCGCGGCGCCGCTCATTCCTTCGCGACCCCGTCCCGTCTTCCACAGCAGCATGAGCGGCAGCGCGCACAACAGGATGACGCCGTTCAGCAGATAGAGCTTCGAGAACGCGAGCACGCTCGCCTGCGCCTGCAGCTGACGGTCAATGAACATGATCGCCTGCTGCTTCGCCTGAAACAGCGTCATGCCCTTCGCGACCAGTCCGCGCGCGATCACATCGAGTCGCGACTGCGTCATGATGTCGATCGAGCCGACGTGTTCGGAGAGAACTGCCTTCGCGCTCTTCGTGTAGCGACCGAGGAGCGTCGCCATGATCGCGATCCCCATCGAGCCGCCGAGCTGGCGCATGAGGTTGAACATCCCCGTCCCCTGCGCGATGTCCTTCATCTTCAGCTCGGCCATCGATGCGTTCGTGAGCGGGATGAAGATGAGTCCCAGCCCGACGCCGCGCAGCACGAGCGGCCAGAAGAGATCCGGCTGCCCGCTGTCGATCGTCATCGTCGCGAGCTTCCACATCGCGAGCAGGAAGATGAACGCGCCGATGGTGATCGACCATCGCGCATCGACCTTCGCGCGCATGCGCCCCATCACCGCCATCGTCAGCGCCGACGCGATGGCGCCCGGGAGGATGACCATCCCGGTCTGCTGCGCCGTGAAGCCGTGGAGGCTCTGGAGGAAGATCGGGAGCACGAACACGCCGCCGTAGAGCGCGAGCCCGAGCGCCGCCGCCATTGCGACGCCGGTCGCGAGCTGCCGGCTCCTGAGCACACCGAAGTCGATGATCGGCTCATCGACCGTGAGCTCGCGCCAGATCAACCCGATCCCCGACGCGAGCGAGATGACGCCGAGCGCCGTCACGAAGGGCGACTCGAACCAGTCGTAGCGCTCACCGCGCTCGAGCATCCACTGGAGGGCGCCGACGCACGTCGCGAGCAGCACGATCCCGAGCACGTCGACCTTCGTCGCGCGCTCCTGATGTTCGGCGTCCTTCACGTACGTCGCGACCATGATCGCGGCGAGGATGCCGAGCGGCACGTTGATGTAGAAGATCCACGGCCAATCGTAGTTGTCCGTGATGAACCCGCCGAGCGTGGGGCCGATGGTCGGGCCGACCATCACGCCGATGCCGAACATGGCCTGGCCAACGCCCACTTCCTCGGGCGGGAAGGCCTCGAAGAGCGTGGACTGCGCCGTCGAGAGCAGCGCGCCGCCGCCGAAGCCCTGCACGACGCGCCAGAAGATCAGCCCACCGAGCGAGCCCGCCGCGCCGCAGAAGAACGACGACACCACGAAGAGCATGATCGAGCCCGTGAGATAGCGCCGGCGGCCGAAGTACGCCGAGAGCCAGCTCGACATCGGGATGACGATCACGTTCGCGATGATGTAGCCCGTGGACACCCACGAGATCTCGTCGAGCGTCGCGCCGAGGTTCCCCATCATGTGCGGGATGGCGACGTTGACGATCGAGGTGTCGACCAGCTCGAGCACCGCCGCCATCGTGACGGCGATCGCGATGAGGTACTTGTGCGCGTACTTGTCCTCGGCGACCGACGGTGCCGCAGGGCGGCCCGTCCCGTCGAGTCGAAGTGTCGTCGACATGCGAGTGATCGCGTCAGCCCGTGGTGACGTGCGCGACCACCGACATTCCCGGACGCAGCGGACGATCGGCGCCGCATCCCTTCGTGACCTTCACGCGCACCGGCACGCGCTGCACGACCTTCGTGAAGTTGCCCGTCGCGTTGTCGGGCGGGATGAGCGCGAACTTCGCGCCCGTCGCCGCGCTCAGGCTCTCGACCGCGCCCTCGGCGGTGCAGCCACCGTACGCATCGACCTCGATCTCGACCGGCTGGCCGACGCGGATCTTCGAGAGCTGCGTCTCCTTGAAGTTCGCGGTGATCCACACCCCCGAGTCGCTCACGATCGTGAACAGCGGCTGGCCGGGCTGCACGAGCTGCCCGGGATCGACCTGCTTGCGCGAGACCGTGCCGGAGATCGGGGCGGTGACCTTCGTGTACGTCAGCTGCAACGCCGCGTTGTCGCGCGCGGCCTTCGCGGCGGCGAGCCGCGCGGTCGCGAGGCGCGTGCCGGCCTCCGCGTTCTCGACGGTGCCGCCGGCGGCGGACGCCTGTCGCTGCGCCGCGATCAGACTCGCCGCCGCGGCATCGGCTGCCGCCTGCGCCGCGTCGAGCTGCTGCCGCGAGACGATCTGCTTGTCGGCGAGCTCGCGCATGCGGGCGAGATCCGCCTGCGCCTTCACGCTGTTGGCGCGCGCGGCGGAGACCTGCGCCTCGAGCGAGGCGCGCTGCCCCGACGCGGTGGCCACGACCGCGGCCGCCTGGCCGCCACCGCCGGCGACCGACTGCGCCGCCGCGAGATCCGCCTCGGCCTGCGCGAGCTTCACCTTGAGCTCCGCATCGTCGATGCGGATCGCGACATCGCCGGCCTTGACCGGCGTGTTCTCGGCGACGTTCACGGCGTCGACGTAGCCGCCGACGCGCGCCAAGACCGGCACCAGGTCGGCGTCGACCTGCGCGTTGTCGGTGGACTCGTGCGAGCGCCCGTAGACCCAGCGCTTGCCGAAGTAGACGAGCGCCAGCAGCGCGAGCACGCCGACGATCGGCAGCATGATCGCACGCTTGGAGCGTTTCGGTCGGATGTCCACCACCTCGGGCGCGGGGGGCGGAGGCGGAGCGGCGGCGGGAGCGGACGCTTGCGCGTTGACGGCAGTAGCCATTTCGAGAAGACCGGAAGCGTTTGAGACGGGACTACGTCGAGACGAATCGAGTTCGGGACGGATCGGTTTCGAGCGCCTGTGGATCAGCGCAGGTCCGAGGCGGTGCCTTGCGAGCGAGCGAGCCCGATGCGGGCGAGCTGCCACGAGGCGAGCGCGTCGTTCAGCTGCGTCCGCGCGCCGTTGAGCGAGAGCGATGCCGTGATGACATCGGCGTTGCCGGACACGCCCGCGCGGAAGCGGTCGCGGGCCTGCGAGAGCTCCTGCTCGGTGAGGCGCAGACGCTCGCGCGCGGCGTCGACCTGTTCGCGCGCGGAGGCGAGATCGAGCAGCGCCTGGCGCACCTCGACGCGCGCCTGCTCCTGGATGTCGCGACGGCGCATCTCCGCCTCGCGTCGCACGAGCTCGAGCTCCTCGGTGCGACCCTCGCGGCGGAAGCCCTCGAAGATCGGCACGCTGAGCTGCACGCCCCACGTGTACGTGTTCAGGTAGTTGCCGTTGCCATTCTTCGCGATCACGCCCTCGTCGCCGAACGCGTTCACGCTCGGCAGTCGTTCGGCACGCGTCGCCTGCACCTGCCGCTCGGCGGCGCGGATCTGCTCCTCCGCCGCGCGGAGGTCGGGGCGATTGCGCAGCGCGTTCGCGGTCGCGGTCTGCTCGTCGAGGCTCGTCGCGGGCGTCTCGGTCGCGAGCGAATCGGCGAGCACGATCCGCGTGTCGATCGGCAGGTTCATCGCGCGGATGAGATCGAGGCGCGAGCGATCGCGCTCGTTGCGGGCCGCGATGAGCTGTGCGCGCACGGTGGCGAGCTGCGACTGCGCGCGCGTGACATCGAGCGCGACGCCGACGCCGGCGCGGAGCTGCTCCTGCGCGATGCGCAGCAGGTCCGCCGCGAGCGTGGAGTCGGCCGAGCGGGCGAGGAGCTGCGCGTCGGCGCGCTCGGCGCGCACGTAGGCGGAGGCGGCGTTCACCGCGGCGACCTGCGAGGCGGTGGTGACATCGGCGTTGCTCGCATCGACGGCGGCCTGCGCGGCGGTCACGCGCGCGCGCGCGGCGGCGTCGTAGATCGGAAGGCGCAGCTGGCCGCGCAGGTCGATCGTGTTCACCGGTCCGATGATCTGGCCGGCGGGATCGAGCAGCGGCTTCTCGCCGGCGGGCGCCGGAAAGTCGAAGCCGAAGGTCGCCGAGTTGAGCGTGTGGCCGGACTCGGTCGCGTTGCCGGTGACGGACGGCAGGAGCTCGGAGCGCCGCTGACGCACGCGCGCGCCGGCCTCGCCGACGCGGAATCGCGCGGCCTCGACGCTCGCGGTCTGGCGCGCGGCGATGCGCGCGGCGTCGGCGAGCGTGATGGGCTGCGTCGGCACTTCGTGCGCAACGGTCTGCTGCGCGGCGAGCGACGACGCGACGACGACGAGGAGTGTCGGAACGATGCCGGTGAGTCGGACGATCATTGGGCGAGTCATGAAGCACGAGGCGCCGGCGAGCCGCGCGGCGTCGGAGCGGCCGCCGTCGCCGGCGAGCCGGTGGCGACGATGGCGTGAAGCGCGAAGTCGAGCATGTGCTCGAGGATCACTTCGTCGGAGACGTCGGTGAGGATCTGGAAGAGCTGCCGCTTGCCGCACCACGTCGCATGCGTGATGACCATCGCGCTCAGGGCACGGGCGGCGAGCAGGGGATCGATGTCGCGGAACTCGCCGCGGTCGATGCCGCGCTGGACGATGGCGGCCAGGATCTCGTTGGACGGGCGAATGACCTCGCGGCCGTAGAACGCCGCCAGGTCGGGGAACTGCTGGATCTCGCTGTGGACCATGCGCGAGATCGCCTGGTAGTCGCTCGAGCGAACGAAGTCCCAGTAGGAGCGCAGGTAGCGATCGAGCTCCTCGCCGGCGCTGCCGCCCTGTGGGAGGGTGCGCGCGTGCTCGAGCTGCCCGCCGATGACGGTGCGCACGACCTCTCGGAAGAGCTCTTCCTTGTTGGGGAAGTAGAGGTAGATGGTCCCCTTGGAGAGACCGGCGCGCTTGGCGATGTCCTCGAGCCGGGCGCCCGCGAGCCCTCGCTCACCGAAGACCTCGAGCGCGGCGCGCACGATCTGCGCGGGCCGCTCCTTGGGCAGGCGGCGCCAGCGCGGCTCGAGACTGGGGTCGGAGTTGGGGTCGTGGACGGCGGACATGGCTTAGTAACTGACTGGCCGGTAACTTAGTTCCAGCGATTCGGAAGTCAACGATCGCCACCCTCCGCCATCGTCACGAATCGGCAACCGCGCCCGTACGGCCCTTCGCGGCGCGACGGCGATGGCGCCGAGGAAACCGGAGCGGCCATCGCACTGTCGAACCCGACGGCCGGATCGAACACGCGCCCCGGTCCACACGGCGGTCACGTTCTGGAGGAGCATCATGGTCATTCGCGGCTCGAGCTTCGTTCGGCGGTCGATGTCGGTCTCGGCCGCGATCGGTCTCGTGTGCGCCTCGGCCGCGTCGGCGTGGGCGCAGGGAGCGGACCGCCGCAGCGTCACCGGCAAGGACGTCGCGATCTACAACCTGGTGGGCTCGGTGCACGCGGAGGCCGGGAGCGGCAGCGGCGTCGGCGTCGAGATCACGCGCCACGGTCGCGACGCCGCGAAGCTGCGCATCGAGAGCGGCGAGATCCGCGGGAAGGAGACGGTCCGCGTGGTCTACCCGGACCGGCGCGTCGTCTTCGCCGGGATCGGCGACCATCGCGGCTGGTACGGGCGCGGCTCGCGGACGACGCTCGACGTCTCCGACGACGGCACGTTCGGCGACAACCAGAAGTGGGGCGGCCGCCGCGTCGAGATCGTCGGCAGCGGCGACGGTCTGGACGCCTACGCGGACGTGAAGGTGAGCGTGCCGAAGGGGCAGCGCATCACGCTCCACTTGGGCGCCGGCGATGCGACGGTCACGAACGTCGACGGCGACGTGCGGGTGGACGTCGCGGCCGCGTCGGTGACGGCGAACGGCGTGCGCGGCCATCTCTCGCTCGACACCGGCTCCGGAAGCGTGAGCGTGACGGACGTCGATGGCGACGTGGATCTCGACAGCGGATCCGGCGAGGTGACGCTCACACGGATCAAGGGCGACGTCCTGCGCGTCGACTCGGGCTCGGGGCGCGTCCGTGTGCAGGGCATCGACGTGGAGCGGCTCGACCTCGACAGCGGGTCGGGAAGCGTGCGGCTCTCGGACGTGAAGTCGCCCGAGATCGTGCTCGATTCCGGGAGCGGCTCGGTGGAGCTGGACCTCGTCGCCGACGTGGAGACGCTCAAGATCGATGCGGGCTCCGGCAGCGTGACGATCAGCGCGCCCAAGTCACTGGGCGCCGAGCTCGTGGCCGAGACGGGGAGCGGCGGGATCCGCGTGGACCTGCCGATCGAGGTGAAGCGCCGCGAGCACGGCTTCCTGTCGGGGAAGATCGGGGACGGGAAGGGGAAGATCTTGATCGACTCGGGGAGCGGGGGGGTGACGATCCGCGAACGGTGAGCGCGCGGGGCGCGCTCACCGTTCGCGAGCGACGAGCGACGAGAAACGAGCGTGCCTCGGGACGCCACCACTCGCATCCCGAGGCACGCTCGCATCTCGCTACCCGTCGCTCGTCGCTATTTCTTCTCGGCCGCTCCCGCCTCGTGCTTCTCGCCCGCGTACTTCGCGTTCGTCAACTTCACGATCGTGAAGCTCATGATGACGAGCAGCGCCGCGGTCACGACCATGCCGATCATCGCGGCGGATTTGTCTTCCTTGAAGAGCGCCATGAGAGTGCGGAGCGAGGGAGTGTGTGAGGTCAGGCGACGCGGACGGTGGTCATCACGTCGTTCTGCTTGATCTTCTTCATGACGTCGAGGCCCTCGGTGATCTGACCGAAGACGGTGTGCACGCCGTCGAGGTGCCGCGTGTTCTGCTCGCTCAGCACCATGAAGAACTGGCTGCCGCCCGTGTCCTTGCCGGCGTGCGCCATCGAGAGCGCGCCGACGGTATGGCGATTCGCGTTGCCGGCGGTCTCGCACTTGATCTTCCACCCGGGCCCGCCCGTCCCGATGCGGCGGTCACCCTCCGGGAGGTCGCGAGAGAGCGGGTCGCCGCCCTGCACGACGAAGTCGGCGATGACGCGATGGAATTTCACGCCGTCGTAGAAGCCGGAGTTGGCGAGCTTCTCGAAGTTCTCGACGGTCTTGGGCGCGGCATCGTCGAAGAGGTCGGCGACGATGGTGCCCTTGTTGGTCTCGAAGGTGGCTTTCTTCATGGCCGAGAAGTTAGCGCGGGTCGGGCGGCGTCGGAACCGCTAGCGCTTGGGGCCGCGAGCGCCCGCGATGAACGCGCTCGGGCAGATGTCGTTGAGCACGCAGATCTCGCACTTGGGCTTCCTTGCCTCGCAGATACGGCGGCCGTGCCAGATGAGCAGGTGCGAGAGCATCGTCCACTGCTCGCGCGGGAACTTCGTCATCAGGTCCTGCTCGATCTTCACCGGATCGCTCTCGCGCGAGAGCGCGAGCCGGTCGCTCAGCCGCGCGACGTGCGTGTCGACGACGACGCCCTCGTTGATGTCGTAAGCGTTCCCGAGCAGTACGTTCGCCGTCTTACGGCCGACGCCCGGCAGCTTCACGAGCGCATCCATCTCGCGCGGGATCTCGCCGCCGTGCCGGTCGACGACGGCGTTCGCCATGCCGAGCAGGCTCTTGGTCTTCGCGCGAAAGAATCCGGTGGTCTTGATGATCCCCTCGACGTCCTCCGGCTTCGCGGCGGCGAGCGCCGCGGGCGTCGGATACTTCGCGAAGAGCACGGGCGTGACCATGTTCACGCGCTTGTCGGTGCACTGCGCGCTGAGGATCGTCGCGACGAGGAGCTGGAAGGGCGACGTGAAATCGAGCTCGCAGTGCGCGTCGGGGTAGCTCGCGAGCAGCCGATCGTAGATGAGGTGCGGATCGGGCGCGGGGCGCTTGCCACGCTTGGGCGCCGGCGCCCCCTTCTTCGCCGCCGACGGCAGCTTCGTCGCCGCGGGCTTGGCGGGCGTGCGCGGGATCGGCGCGCGCGTGCCGCCCGTCGTCGCGGCGACCTTCGGCTTCCGCTGCGAGAGCGGCTGCCGCGGGGGACCCGAGCTACGCGCCACGGCGCACCTCCGGGATCGCGCGCCTCTCGCGACGCCGCCGCGCGAAGCGCAGCACGTCGTCGGCCGAGCGGGCGTTCAGCACGTCGCCCCGCTCGAGCCACCCCTTCCGCGCGATGCCGACGCCGATCGCGACGTTGTCGAGGGCGCCTGTCGAGTGCGCGTCGGGCCCGATCTCGACCGGCACGCCGCGCGCCTTCGCGTGCATGCAGAGCCTCCAGTCGAGGTCCAGGCGATGCGGATCGGCGTTGAGCTCGATCGCGGCGCCGACCTCCGCGGCCTTATCGATGATGGCGGTCATGTCGATCGCATAGGGTTCGCGCGTCAACAGCAAACGGCCGGTCGGATGGCCGAGCACCGTCACGTGTGGATCGTCGAGCGCCTTCGCGACGCGCTCGGTCATCTGCGCCTCGGTCATCCCGAAGCGCGAATGAATCGACGCGATGACGAAGTCGAAGCGATCGAGCAGCGACTCATCGTAGTCGACGCGACCGCAGGGAAGGATGTCGGCCTCGATCCCCTTGAGGACGCGGAAGCCATCGAGCGTCGCATTGAGGGCGTCGATCTCGTCGTGCTGCCGGAGCACGTCGTCGTGCGAGAGGCCGCCCGCGTAGAACGCGCTCTGCGAGTGATCGGTGACGCCGAGGTAGCTCCACCCGTGCGCGCGCGCGGCGCCGGCCATCTCGGCGATCGTCGCGCCGCCGTCGGAATACTCGGAGTGGCAGTGTAGCACGCCGCGGATGTCGCCCGGCTCCACGAGACTCGGCACGCGGAAGTCGCGCGCGGCATCGACCTCGCCGCGTCCCTCGCGCAGCTCGGGCGGCACGTACGCGAGATCGAGTGCACGATAGAGCGCGTGCTCGTCGTCGAGCGGGATCTCGCGGCCGGTCTCGTCGCGCAGCGCCAGCACATCGAGACGAAACCCGCGCGCGTGCGCGAAGGCCTCGACTTCGGCGACGTGATCCGCGCTGCCGGTCGCCCGCCAGAGCGCGACGGCCCATTCGCGGCGCTCGACGCAGACGAGGTCGAGCAACGTGCCGTCGACGAAGCGCACGGCGACGGTGTGGCCGCTCGTGCGCGTGGCATCCTTCACGCCGGGCGCGTGCGCGAAGCTCGCGGCGACGCGCGCCGGCGACGACGAGCACTCGGCGACGATGTCGATGTCGCGAATGACCTCGCGATGCCGGCGAAGCCCGCCCGCGAGCTCGGCGCGGACGACATCGGGATGACGCCGCACCGCGGCGAGCAGTCGCGCGCCCTCGGCCGCCGCATGATGGTAGAGCACGAATGCGCCGGTTTCGCGCAGGAACGCGATGCCGTTGAGGAGCTTCGCCGCGGTCTTCGGCCCGAAGCCCTTCACCTTCGTGAGTCGCCCGTCGCGCGCGGCCTCCTCGAGCTCGTAGAGCGACTCGATGCCGAGCGCCTGATGGATGGCGTGGATCTTCGCGGTGCCGAGGCCAGGAACGCGCAGCAGCTCGAGCAGCCCTTCGGGCGTCTCCTCGCGCAGGCGATCGAGGTACGGCGAGTCGCCTTCGGCGACCATCTCTCCCAGCACGCCGAGGACCGCAGGGCCGACACCGGAGAGCTCGGCGATCTCGCCCGAGCGGACCATCGGCGCGATGTCGTCGGTCTCGAGGTCGACGATGGAGCGAGCGGCGGCGCGATATGCGCGCGACTTGAACCGATTCTCTCCCCGGAGCTCGAGCAACGAGGCGATCTCGTTGAGGGCGTGAGCGGCGGTCCGGGGATCCATCGTCTTTCAATTATAGCGGTCGTGCCGCAGTAGCGTCGCGGTTGCAGGATTCGCCGGTACGCTGCCGCTGCTGGCTCCCCTCGGTATTCCGAAAGCTCGGTGCAGCATCAGCAGCGGCAGCGTACCAGGCAATCTGCAACCGCGACGCTGCTGCGAACCGAGCGTTAGCCCTCCACGCCCGCGACCGTCCGCAGCCTGTCGATCAGCGTGTGCAGTTCCGCCTCGGTCCGGTCCAGCTCTTCCGCGGCGTCCTCGAGGCCGAGGAGACCCGCGCGCATCGAGGTCGCGACGCGATTGAGGTGACGGATGCGATCGAGCACGTCGCCGGTGACGCGGCGGAGCCCGTGATAGCGCCGGCTCTCGTGCATCGCGCGCCGGTAGCGCTGCACGAGCTCGAGCTCCGTGAGCGTGCGCGCGTAGGCGATGACGTCGTCCGACTTGCGACCGTGCAGCACCCCGTGATCGAGCACGCCGTCGTCCTCGCCCCACGCCTCGTCCGCGAATCGCAGCGCGCCGAGGAACTCGATCCCGTCGTGCGAGAGCTCGACGAAGACGTCGTAGCGTCGGCCGTCGACGCCGATAGTCGTCACGTGAATCGACTCGGGGGGATCGATCGGGGGCGTGCTCATCGTGTCATCCCGGTGGAGCGGGGAGGGGGGAGGGGGAGCTGAACGTCGAGAAAGCTGCGCGCGGCCTCGAACAAGGACGCGGGTTGCTCCACATAGGGCACATGCCCGCACCGCGCGAGCGGGACGAGCGTCGCTCCCGTCGCCGCAGCGATCGCGCGCGACGACTCGATCGGGATCGGATCATCCTCGCCGTGGACGATGAGCGTCGGGATCGTCGCGAGCGTGGGCAATCGATCGCTCAGGTCGTAGTCGCCGAGCGATTCCCAGACCTGCTGCTGCACGCGGCCGGTCACGCGGAAGGGCGTGAGGTCGCGCGCCGCGCGCGGATCGAAGAAGTAGCCGGCGACGCTCAGCTCGAAGGCGCGCTGGCGATACGCGGCGGGGTCGCTTTCCTTGAGCCCCGAGGCGGCGAGCTCCGCGCGCATGGACTGGATCTCCGGACCCTGCTGTCGCCGCGCGAACTCTGCCTCGAAGCGCTCGCGGTACGCGCGCGAGACGGGCGCGGGGTCGATGAGCAGGAGCGACGCGGGCACGGGTCCATCGATCGCCCCGTCGAGCGTCTCGAGCGCGTAGAGGATCGCCAGCAGCCCGCCCCACGAGTAGCCGACGAGATGCACCGGCTCGGCGCCGAGCTCGCGCACGGTGAGCGCGAGATCTTCCACGTGCGTGCGCCAGCCGACGGGCGCACGGCCGTCATCCTTACTGCGGCCGCCGCCGCGCTGGTCGTAGAAGAGACATTCGCGCGTGTCGGCGAGGGCGAGCAGCTGCGGGAGCAGATAGTCGTGGTGCGCGCCGGGGCCGCCGTGGAGGACGAGGAGTCGCGGCGCGCCGGCGGGGCCGTAGGCACACCAGTAGAGCGGGACGGGCGTGGAGGTCGTGGTCCCGCTGGCGCGGGGGGCGGGGATCGTCGGCATGGGTGGAAGGTACGAGCGGCGGGGGCGGGTCGGGACGGCTTGTCGCGCCAAGCACGCGCGACGTGCGAGTTCAATGCGCCACGAGCCGGGGGTTCCTCGCTTCGCTCGGAATGACACTCCCCTTTGGTGGTCGCTCCGCGCGCAACTCTGGTCTCGCTCCGAGCGCAGCGAGGAAGTCGCAGCTCGTGGCGCGTCCAACGTTCCCTGTCATTCCGAGCGCAGCGAGGAATCTCCGGCTCGTACTGCGTCGGACCCTTCCAGTCATTCCGAGCGCATCGAGCGCCTTCCCGAGCGGAGCGAGGGAAACCTGCGGCGCGTGGCGCGACCGCCCCGAACGCCGGCTACTCCGCCCGCAGCGCTTCCGTCGGATGCACCCGCGTCGCACGCCGCGCCGGCACCCAGCACGCCGCGAGCGCCGTCGTCGCCAGGATCACCGCGATCGCGATGAACGTCGTCGGATCCGTCGCGCTCACCTGGAAGAGCATGCTCTGCATGAGCCGCGTGAGCGTGAGGGCGGCGGCGAGGCCGATCGCGATCCCTACGACGGCGAGCGCGAAGCCCTGCCGCACGACCAGGGCGATCACGTCGCGCGGCTCGGCGCCGAGCGCGATGCGGATGCCCATCTCGCGCGTGCGCTGCGCGACGGTGTACGACATCACGCCGTAGATGCCGACGGCCGCGAGCAGCAGCGCCACACCCGCGAAGATGCTCAACACCATCATGCTGAGGCGCCGCTCCGATGCCCATGCGCCGACGATGTCGTCCATCGTGCGGACCGCCGCCACGGGCACGTGCGGATCGAGGCGCGATACCTCCGCGCGCACGTTCGCGGTGATCGCGGCGGGATCGCCCGCGGTGCGCACGACGAGCGACATGCTGCGCGGGACCGGACCGTTGTCGCTCGTGGGGAACTGCCACTGCGGGAGGTAGAGGTGCGGGCGCAGCTCGGCGTCGAGTCCTCGATGGCGCACGTTGCCGACGACGCCGATCACCGTGCGCCACATGCTGTCGGCCTGTCCGCCGAGCCGAATGCGCGCACCGACGGCGTCGCCGTTCGGCCACGTGCGCTTCGCCAGCTCCTCGTCGACGATCGCGACGCCCGCGCCGCGCGCGTCGTCCGCGTCGGTCATGAGACGTCCCTTCATCAGCGGGATGCGGAGCGTCGTGAAATAGTCCGGGCTCACCGTCTGCCAGTCGCCCGCGTAGTACGACTCGCGTCCGCTCGTCGCGCGTCCCTCGACCTGGAACGACCAGTCGCCGATGGTACCGGTCATCGGCAGCGCGGAGACGGCGCCGGCCGACTGCACACCGGGGAGCGCGCGCGCGCGATCGATCAGCTGACGCCAGAAGAGCCGCGCCTGCGTGCCGGTCGCGTAGCGCGATGGCGGCAGCGCGACGCGCGCGGTGAAGATGTTGCCCGAGTCGAAGCCCGGATTCACGTCGCGGAGCCGCACGAAGCTCTTGATGAGCAGCCCCGCCGCCGCGACGAGGACGAGCGCGAGCGCGACCTCGCTCACGACGAGCGTGCGCCGTGCGCGCTGCCGTCCGCGGTCCGCCGACGCGCCGCGTCCGCCGTCTTTGAGCGAGAGATGGACGTTCGTGCCCGTTGCATGCGCGGCGGGCACGAGCCCGAACACCAGCCCCGTCACGAGCGCGATCCCCAGCGCGAACGCGAGCGCGCGGACATCGAGCGTGACCGCGGCGAGGCGCGGCACGGTCGCGGGTGCGATGGCGGCGATCCCCTTCACGAGCGCGAACGCGAGCACGATCGCCGCGACGCCGCCGATGACGAACAGCGTCACGCTCTCCACGAGCATCTGTCGCACGATGCGGCCGCGCGCCGCGCCGAGCGCCGTGCGCACCGCGATCTCGCGCTGGCGCGACTCGGCGCGCGCGAGGAGGAGATTCGCGACGTTCGCGCAGGCGATGAGGAGCACGAAGCCGACGGCGCCGAGCAGGATGAGGAGCGCGGGCCGCACCTTGCCGAGGACCTCGTCGTTCACGGCGACCGCCTGCGACCCGAAGTTCGGCGAGTACTGGCCGGGGAAGCGCTCGGTCATGCGGCGCGCGATGGCGGCGACGTCGGCATTCGCGGCGGCAATGGCGACGGTGGGCTTCGTGCGCGCGACGATGTTCAGATAGTGCCCCCCGCGTCCGCTCGGCTTGGTCGCGTCGAGCTGGAGCGGCGTCCAGAGATCCATCGGCGTGCCGGTGAGATCGAGCGGGAGCTGGAAGTCGGCCGGCATGACGCCGAGCACGGTGTACGCGCTGTCGTCGAGGAGCACGGTGCGGCCTACGATGCCCGCGTCAGCTGCAAAGCGGCGCCTCCACAGGCCGGCGGAGAGCACGACCACACGCGCTCCGCCGGGGCGGTCCTCGTCGGCGGTGAAGACGCGCCCCGCGATCGGCGGAACGCCGAGGGCGGGGAAGACGCCGGCGCTCGCGAAGCCGATCTGCACGCGCTCGGGCGTGTCGCCGCCGGTGAGATTGCGAGCGCCGTTGGTGAACGCGCCGATCGCGTCGAACGCGCGGTTCTCGCGGGCGAAGTCCCAGAACTCGTCCTCGGAGATCCAGGTCGCGGGCCACCCCTCCCAATGGTTCCAGACCATCGCGATCCGCTCCGGATGCGCGTAGGGGAGCGGGCGCAGCAGCACGCGATCGACGACCGAGAAGATCGCCGTGTTGGCGCCGATGCCGAGGGCGAGCGCGAGCACGGCGACGACGGTGAAGAGGGGGGACTTGCCGAGCGCGCGCAGGGCGTAGCGGAGATCCGAGAACATCGACGGCATCCGAGGGAGGGTGCCCATGAGACAGACGCGCGGGGCCCCAAGGTTCGGAATCGGTGAGGAGCCGGTCACGACTGGTCGCGCCCCCTCCCCGCTCGCGCGGCCCGCCGCTAACGTGTGGGGCGGGACGGCCCTCTCTGGACCCCGCACGTGTCAGTGGATCCAACCCTCGTGGAGGTAGTCATGCGCAAGCTCGTCATGGCCGCGGCACTCGTCGCGATCTCGACCCCCGCGTTCGCTCAGAACGCGAGCGACCCGGACAAGAACGTCGCCGAAGGGGGCGTGAAGGTCGCGGGGTGGCAGGCGCGGCTCGACCGGCCGACCGCGAAGATCACGGACCTGAAGTTCGTCTCGATGGGCCCGGGCTATCACGTCACGGCGGGACCGGCGGCCGTGTACTGGAATCCGGCGAACGCGATGAAGGTGGGAACGAAGGGATACACGGTGAAGGCGACCTTCGCGCAGACGAAGGCGCCGACGCATCCCGAGGCGTACGGCCTCGTGGTGATGGGCACGGATCTCGGCGGCCCGAATCAGAACTACACGTATTTCCTGGTCCGCGGCGACGGGAAGTACATGGTGAAGCATCGCTATCACGACGACGTGCACACGCTGCAGGACTGGACCGAGAACGCGGCGATCAAGAAGCAGGACGCCGACGGCAAGGCGACGAACGAGGTCGCGATCAACGTCGGCCCGACGACGACGACCTTCTGGGCGAACGGGACGCAGGTGTTCTCGCTGAACTCGAAGGACATCGTGGGCGACGGGAAGAACGTGTCGCTCGATGGGCTCGCGGGCATCCGGGTGAACCACAACCTGGACGTGCACGTGGCGGGGTTCAGCGCGGCGGCGAACAAGTGAGCGCTGAGAACTGAGATTGAGAGAAGAGCCCCCGGGACGAAGCGTCTCGGGGGCTCTTCGCTTACGGGCCGGGTGGACCTCGTTGCCGAGTCACCGGGTGCCCGAGTCACCGAGTGACCGGGTGAGGGCGGTGACATGAGAGCTCTACGTGCGATACTCGGTCACTCGGAGACTCGGTGACCCGGTGACTCGGTGACTCTCCTGCTCTAGGCAAACGAGGACGCGATCCGTGCCGTGCGGACGTGCGCCTCGACCGTGTCGTCGATGTTCCGGCCGTAGCCGCCGGCGATCGTCACGCAGACCGGGAGCCCGACCTCGCGGCACGCCGACAGCACCATGAAGTCGCGGCGCGCGAGGCCGTCGTGCGTCAGCTGCAGACGACCGAGGCGGTCGCCGGCGTGCGCATCGGCGCCGGCGAGGTAGACGACGAGATCCGCGCGGGCCGCGCCGAGCACGCGAGGCAGCGCCTCGTCCAGTCGCGCAAGGTATTCGTCGTCGCCGGTGCCGTCGGCGAGCTCGATGTCGACGCAGCCGGGCACGCGCTGGAACGGATAGTTCTTCGCGCCGTGCATGCTGAAGGTGAAGACCGAGTCGTCGCCGGCGAAGATGGCGTGCGTGCCGTTCCCCTGATGCACGTCGAGATCGACGATCGCGGCGCGCGCGATGCGCCCGTCCTTTTGCAGCTGACGGATCGCGATCGCCACGTCATTGAAGACGCAGAACCCCTCGCCGTGATCGGGGAACGCGTGGTGTGTGCCGCCGGCGAGGTTCATCGCCACGCCGTGCTCGAGCGCCGCCGACGCGGCGTCGCACGTGCCGCCGACCGCACGCACCGAGCGCTCGACGAGCTCCGGCGACCACGGAAACCCGATGCGCCGCATCGCCGCCTCGCCCAGTCGCCCCTCGATCAACCCATCGACGTACTCCGCGTCGTGCACGCGGAGCAGCTGCTCGCGCGTCGCGCGCGCGGGCTCGTGGATCCGCTCCGGCGGAACGATGCCCTCTCGAAGCACCCGCTCGCGGAGCAACGCGTACTTCGCGATCGGGAAGCGATGGCCGTCAGGAAGCGGGATGACGTAGCGCGAGGTGGACCAGAGGTGCAGCGTCATCGGACGATCTTCCACCGAAGCGCACGCGGAGCCGCGGAGGTGCGGGCAGCGCCGAGGATGTGCGCTGGTGCTCCCCCAGTCACGCCCTCCTCCGCGGCTCCGCTCCTCCGCGTTCACCGCGAGAGACTGCTCCGCGGGTAGCGATCGCGATGTTCATCGACGCGTCAGCACCATCAGCCGCCGCGTGCACCGAGCGTCACCTGGACGGTGATCCGCTCGCTGCCGCGCACCACCGTGATCGCAACGGTCTCGCCGGGTTTGTGCGCATAGAGCGCGTCCGTGTACGAATAGAGGTCCTTCACCTCGGCGCCGCCGAGCTCCACGACGATGTCGCCCGCCTTGAGCCCCGCCTTGTCGGCCGGCGAGCCGGCGCGGACACCGCTCAGGCGCAGGCCGGGCACGTTCGTCGCGCCCATGTCGGGGATGGAGCCGAGGTACGCGCTGCCGCCCTCGCGGCGCGAGGACGTTGGCTGCTGCGCGACGGCGCGAACGAAGGTCAGACGCGACGGGCGATCGGCGAGGTCGCGCGCGATCCGCTCGGCGAGCGATGCGACGCGCGCCATGCCGGGGTAGTTCAGGCGGTCGGCGTCGTCGGTCGCCTTGTGGTAGTCGTCGTGCACGTTCGTGAAGAAGTGCAGGACGGGGACGTCCTTCAGGTAGAACGTCATGTGGTCCGACGAGCCCATGCCGTCGCCGGTCGCGGTGACCTTGAGCGGCGCGATCCGGTTCGCCGAGTCGACGATCGCGCGCAGCTCCTTCGCGGTCTCGACGCCGAAGATCAGGAGCTGATCGTCGCGCAGCCGGCCGACCATGTCGAAGTTGAGCATCGCCTCGACCGAGTCCATCGCGAAGGGCGCGTGGTCGGCGAACCACTGCGAGCCGAGCAGTCCTTCTTCCTCGCCGCTGAAGGCGACGAAGACGATGGAGCGGCGCGGCGGATGCGCGGCGAACGCGCGCGCGAGCTCCATCACGGTCGCGGTACCGGAGGCATTGTCGTCGGCGCCGTTGCGGATCGCGTCCCTGGCTTCGGGATCGAGCGCGCCTTCGGTCGATCGGCCGAGGTGGTCGAAGTGTGCGCCGACGATGACGTACTGACCGCGGAGCGACGGGTCGCTGCCGCGCATGACGCCGATCACGTTCTGCGCGGGGAAGTCGCTCGGACGCCCGGCGTGCGCGTCGGCGGCCGAGTGGGCGATGAAGGGCTGCGTCGTGACCTGGAGGCCGAGCATCGCGAAGCGCCGCGCGATGTAGGCGGCGGCGGAGTCGTTGCCGGGCGTGCCGATGCGGCGGCCCTCGAGCGCGTCGGAGGCGAGATAGGTGACGTGCCGCCGCATCCATCCCTCGGGCGAGTCGGCGGCGACCGCGAGCTCCCGCGGCGCGTGCGCGCAGCCGGCGAGCAGCGCGGGCGCGATCAGCAATGGGACGAATCGAGCGAGCATGCGGGAAATCTGTCGCGGAGCGCGCGTGCTCGCTCGTGCGCCCTCGTCGCAGCCACGAAACGCATCACGCGGAGAACGCGGCCGTCAGCGCGGGGTGAAGTCGTGATCGGCGGCCACCGCGCGGCACGTCTCGGCCAGCAGCTCCGCCGTGCGATCGAGATCCTCGAGGCTCACGATCTCGTTCGGCGAGTGCATGTAGCGGTTCGGCACCGACACGAGCGCCGTCGCCACGCCCTCGCGCGCCAGGTGAATCGCGTCGGCATCGGTCCACGTCTCGCGACCCGCCGCCTGCAGCGTGTACGGCATGGCGAGCCGCTCCGCCGCGTCGCGCACGAGCTGATAGGCGACCGGCGAGACCACGGATCCGCGCGTGAGCACCGGGCCGCCGCCGAGCTTGTGATGCCCCTGCTCCTTCTTGTCCGCGCCGTGGAAGTCGGTCGCGTGCGTGACGTCGACCACGATCGCCATCTGCGGCGCGAGGCCGGCCGCGCCGACGAGCGCGCCGCCGCCGTGGAACGCGATCTCCTCCTGCGCCGTCGCCACCGCGACGACGCGCGCCGCACCGGGGCGTTCGGCGTAGCGCCGCGCGGCCTCGAGCACCACGAACGCACCGATGCGATTGTCGATCGAGCGCGATGCGATGCGGCCGTTCGGCAAGTCGATCGTGCGCGAGTCGATCACGCCGGGATCGCCGACGCCGATCCACTGCTCCGCATCCGCGCGCGACGTGGCGCCGACGTCGACCCAGAGCTCCGTCATCTTCGACGCCTTTTCGCGCTCCTCGGGCTTCATGAGATGGATCGGCTTCTTGCCGACGACGCCGGTGACGTCGCCCTGTCGTCCCGCGAAGCGGATGCGCTGACCGACGAGCACCTGCGGATCCCATCCGCCGATCGGGCCGATGAAGGCGAAGCCGTCGTCATCGATGTACGTGACGATGACCCCGATCTCATCGATGTGCCCGGCGAGCATGATCGTCGGACCGCCGCTCGCGTTCACCTCGGCGAAGCTGTTGCCGGTGACGTCGACGCGGAGCTGCGCGAACGCCGCGGCTTCCTCGCGCCACACGCGCGCGGCTGGAGTCTCGAAGCCCGATGGGCCCGGCGTGTCGAGGAGGCGCTTGAGAAAAGCGACGGCAGCGTCGGAGAGCATTGCGTGATGACTCGGGTGGCGGGCGGTGCGGTGGGGTGTTCGACGGAGGCAGCGCAAATCTACGCTGCTGCTCGACCGTGGCTACAACCTTTCGCGCACTTGAACTAGATCCCGGTGCGGAACGCGCGAGGTGACGCCGGCGTGACGGATGATCGTATGGCGCGCGCTCCATCGTGCGCGGGCGACTGAGACGACGTCGCTGGGTCAGCGACGCACGGGACGCGCGCGCGCGGGGTCGGCCGGCGAGAAGAGCGACGGGTTGCAGGCGCGCGCGAAGAGCTCGATCCCATCGACGACGCGCGGGCCCGGGCGGCTCGTGAAGGCGTTGCCGTCGACGACCCAGGCCGGGAGCATCGCGGCCCACGCCCACGCGTCGCTCGAGAGCAGTGCGCGGGCCTCGCGCTCGGCACGATCCACGTCGAAGCCGCACGGAGCGACGATGAGCAGCTCGGGCGCGGCGGCGCGCAGCTCGGCCGGCGTGAGCCGACGGGAATGCTCGCCCGGCGACGCGACGGCGTCGATGCCGCCGGCGCGGCGAATCATCTCCGGCACCCAGTGACCGGCGACGTAGAGTGGATCGCTCCACTCGATGACCGCGACGCGCGGGCGCGGCGCGCGCGCGGCCTTGAGCGTCTCGTGCACCGCGCGCATGCGGGCCCGCAGTGATGCGAGGAGCGATGTGCCGCGCGCGGGCGCGTCGAGCGCCTCGGCGACGGCCGCGATGTCCGCGAGGATCCCATCGAGCGTGGACCCCGCGAGCGTGACGACGCGCGGCAGCGTGGCGAGTCGCCCCGCGATCGCGCGCACGTCCGTCTCGCTCACCGCGCACACATCGCACAGCTCCTGCGTGAGGATGACGTCGGGCTCGAGCGCGGCGATGCGATTCTCGTCGAGCGCGAAGAGCGGCTCGCCGCGGTCGATGATATCGCGCACGGCACCGTCGATCTCGGCGGACGAAGCATGCGCATCGACCGCGCTCGCCGTCACGCGCGCCACGCCACGCACCGATGGCGGCCAGTCGCATTCGTGCGTGATGCCGACGAGGGAGTCCGCGAGGTCGAGCGCGGCGACGATCTCGGTCGCGGCGGGGAGCAGTGAGAGCACGCGCATGCGGAGAACGATGACGAAGCGCGGCCCCGTCGCCAACTTCGTTCAAGCGAGGCGAGGCGCGCGCGGCGAGCGTGCGCGCATGGCCGACCCCCGTGTGCACGACTGGACCGCTTCGATGGATCGCCGCGACGCGCTGCGTCGTCTCGCGGCGACGACGTTCGCCGGACTCGCGTGCTGCACGGGCGCGAGCGCGCTCGACGCGGTCACGGGCGACGGACGCCTGCACGCGCGCCCAGGCACGACAAGGAGCACGGCGACGGCAGGCGAGCGCGCGTTGGGGCTCGCGAGCGGCCGCGATGGACTCTGGTTCGTGCCCGCGTCGTATAAGGGCACGGTGGCGGCGCCGCTCGCGCTGCTGTTGCACGGCGCGGGGCACGACGCGCACGAGCTAATGAATCCGATTCGCCCCGTCGCCGACACGCTCGGCCTCGCGCTCGTCGCACCGGACTCGCGTGGCTCGAGCTGGGATCTGCGCTACGGCGCGTACGGCCCGGACATCGCGTACATCGACGCCGCGCTCGCGTACGTGTTCGAGCGTGTGCGCGTGGATGCGAGCCGGATCTCGGTGATCGGCTTTTCCGATGGCGCGAGCTACGCGCTCTCGATCGGGCGCATCAACGGCGACCTCTTTCACCGCGTGGTCGCGTTCTCACCGGGCTACGTTGGCCCGGGGACGCCGACGGGGAAGCCGGAGTTCTTCATCACACACGGCACGCAGGACACGGTGCTGCCGATCGACGAGACGAGCCGGAAGATCGTCCCGTCGCTGCGCGCCGCGGGGTACAGCGTGGAGTACCACGAGTTCGATGGCGGGCACGGGGTCACGCCACCGCTGCTGGAGCAGGCGGTGCGGTGGGCGGCGAGGTAGTCTCCTACCACCACTGTCATTCCTCGCTGCGCTCGGAGTGACAGATTTGGCTCAGTGCTCCGTGATCGGCCCCTGCGACTCGTACTTCGCCTCCTCCCACGCGCGCTGCACCGCGGCGCTCGCGTAGAAGTTGTCGAACGACTCGCGCCGCACGACGTCGTCGCCGCCGAAGCGACGCACGAAGTCCGCGAAGTCGATCGTCTTCATCGTCTGCTCGAGCGTGAGCCCTTTCCGCACCGCGGCTCTCGCCTGCTCGCGAGTGTAGACCAACAGCTCGCGCACGAGTCGGAGATACGTCGCGTCGTGCTCCACGTCGCCGTGGCCGGGCACGATCGCCTGCGGCTCGAGCGCGCTCACGCGGTCGAGCGCCGCGATCCATCCGCCGAAGTAGGCGCTGCTCGGGAACGGACACGGCATCGTGATGAGATCGCCCGTCGCCACCACGCGCGCGTCGGGCACCGACACGATCAGATCGCCCGCCGTGTTCGCGCGGCCGACGCTCAGGATCTTCACCGCGCGCGCGCCGAGCATCACGGTCAGGCTGTCGTCGACGGCGACGTCGGGCGGGGAGGCGCTCGCGCCGCTCATCTCGGGCATGAACGCCGCGTAGTCGTCGGTGAGCAGCGTCCACATCACTCGCTGCGTGTCCGTCAGCGGCGCGCCGTCGCGCTGCTTGCCGGTCGAGAGGCGCAGCCGAAGGATCGAGTCCGTCGGCGCGAACCCCTTCATCTGGCCGAAATAGACCGGCATCCGGTCGATGATGTTCGCGCGCGTCGCCGACGTGCTCACGATCGTCACACCCGGAAACGCCGCGCGGTACTCGCGATTGCCGAGGTTGTGATCGGGATGCCAGTGCGTGTTGACGACGAAGCGCACGGGCCTGTTGGTGAGCTTGCGGATCTCCGCGATCTGCCGCCGCGTCGACGACGGGATGTTCCCCGTGTCGACGACGAGCACGCCGTCGTCGCCGATGATCGCGAGCGAATTGCCGGCCTGGAACCCGCTCCGCTCCTCGGGCGTCACGAACGCGTAGACGCCCTCGGCGACCTTCACCGTGCGGAAGGTGAGGATCGACTCGAACGTGCGCGCGCTCTGCGCAGGCAGCGCGGCGGCGACGAGCACCGCGGCGAGCAGCGAACGAGCGAGCGTGCGCAAAATGACTCCGGCGATGAACGAGCGCGCACGATGCCGTGCGGTTCGCGAGCGGCACTAGAACGAAGTTGTCGCCGTGGAGTCAGCGCCGCGTCGTGCGGATCGGAAAGATGAAGTACGTGATGAGGAGCGCGCCGACGCCCCACGTGTACCACTGGCGATCGCCCGTCTGCAGGTAGTGCACGGCGCCCGCGAACGCCGGCAGCTCGCCGAGCGCCCACCCGATCACCGGCAGCATCGGGAAGCGCCACGCGAGCTTCGGCGAGCTGGCGACGAAGAAGCACGCGAGCACGCCGAGCACGCCGATCAGCCAGGCGATGCGCAGCATGAGGCGCAGCCCGCGATCGTGCGGCGACAGGCTCGCGTGCCAGCCGGCGCGCGACTGGAGAAACCAGATCGCCGCGCCGAACGCGAGCACGCCGACGAGGATCGCGATGCGGATGATGCCGAGGACGCGTGCCTGGTTCCTCGCGGCGTCGACCGGTGCGGTCACGGCTGCGCGCTCTTCGCCGCGCCCTGCTCGTAGACCGCGCGCCCGCCGAGGTACGTCGCCACGACCTGCGTGCGCAGCACGAGCTCCGGCGGCACGCGCATGATGTCCTGATCGAGGATGACGAAGTCCGCGAGCTTGCCGACCGAGAGCGACCCGAGCTCGTGCTCCTCGAACGACGCGACCGCGGGCCAGATGGTGATCGACTTGAGCGCCTCATCGCGCGTCATGCGCTGCTCCGGATGCCAGCCGCCCGCGGGCCACCCGTCCGCATCCTGCCGCGCGAAGGCGGCGTGGAACGAGATGAGCGGATTCACCTGCTCGACGGGGAAGTCGCTGCCGTTCGGGATGATGCTCCCGGCATCGAGCAGCGCGCGCCACGCATACGCGCCGAGCACGCGCGTGGGTCCGATGCGATTCGTCGCCCAGTACATGTCGCTCGTCTGATGGCTCGCCTGCATCGAGGGGATCACCCCGAGCTTCGCGAAGCGCGGAATGTCGGCCGGCGAGATGATCTGCGCGTGCTCGATGCGGAATCGATGGTCGCTCGTCGGCACGGAGTCGAGGGCGCCCTCGAAGGCGTCGAGCACGAGACGATTCGCGCGGTCGCCGATGGCGTGCACGTTGAGCTGGAAGCCGTGGCGCAGCGCACGTGCCGCCACGCTGCGGATGCGCTCCGGCGGCGTGGTGAGCAGCCCGGTGTTCCTCGCGTCGTCGGTGTAGGGCTCGAGCAGCGCCGCGCCTCGCGAGCCGAGCGCGCCATCGGCGACGATCTTGATCGCCCGCACCCAGAGGCGAGCGTCGTAGAGCGCGTTGCGAGGCCCGATCGCGAAGTACTTCTCGAGCGCGCGGTCGTCGTCGGCGACCATGACGTAGTTGCGGATGTCGTACTTGCCCTCCCTCGCCATCGCCTCGTAGACGTCGATGACGTTCGGCGGCACGCCGGCATCCGCGATGCCGGTCAGCCCCCAGCGGCTGCACTCGGCGATCGCGCGCGCGGTGGCGTCGCGGATCTGCGAGGGCGTGGACGCGGGGACTGCACGCTCGATGAGCGACATGGCGTTGTCGACGAAGACACCGGTCGGGTTGCCGCTCGCGTCGCGCTCGATGCGGCCACCCGACGGATCCTTCGTCGCGGCGGTGATGTTCGCGGCCTTCATCGCGGCGGCGTTCACGAGGAGCGCGTGGCCATCGATGCGCGAGAGCGCGACCGGGCGATCGGGCACCGCACGCGTGAGCGGCTCGTGCGTCGGGAAGCGGGTGTCGCCCCACCGATTCTGGTCCCACCCATGGCCGGTGATCCATTCGCCCGCGCGCGCCGTCTTCGCGCGCTCCGCCACTCGGCGCACGATCTCGTCGTACGACGTCGTGCCGGCGAGCGGCACCGACATCAGCGCCTCGCCGAGCGAGAGCAGATGGGTGTGCGCGTCGATCATCCCGGGGATGATCGTGGCGCCGTGCGCGTCGAGCGTGCGCGTGCTCGCGCCGCGGAGCGAGGCGGCCTCGCGCGCCGAGCCGACGTACGCGATTCGACCGGCGCGCACGGCGAGCGCTTCGGCGACCGGATGCGCGTCGTCGACGGTGTAGATGCGGGCGTTGGTGACGATCAGGTCGGCGGGCGCGGGGCGTTGCTGCGCGGCGGCGACGACGGGGAGGGCCAGGGCGAGAGCGGCGTGTCTGAGCATGCGACGAATCTATTCTCAGCTAACAGCCAACAGCCAACAGCCGCGCGCCACTCGTGACGCTTCGCTGTTAGCTGTCGGCTGTTAGCTGTCCGTTCACGCCGCGCGATCGATGGCCGGCGGTTCGTTCGCCGGGGGCGCCGAGGGCGGCGGCGTACGACGCGCCCGCATCCGCCTCACGAGCGGGGTCACGAGCATCGCCAGGACCGCCAGCGGGATCATCCAGCCGAGACTCGCGATCGCCAGCGCGATGAAGCCGAGGAAGTTGCGCCACGCACGCTCGACCGCGTCGGTGAGCGGATGTTCGCCGGGCGCGGCGCCGACGGGGAGCGCCTCGACGAGCGAGATCGAGAGCGTGCTGGTCGCCGTGCGCGTGCGCAGATACCGCAGTCGCCCCTCGTAGCGCTCGATCTCCTCGCGCACGCGCGCGAGCTCGCGCTCGACCGCGAGGACATCGGTCAGCTTGCCGGTGCGCGCCTCGAGCAGCGCGATGAGCCGCGCCTCGAGTCGCCGGGCGTTCGCCATCCGCGCGCCGACGTCCACGTACTCCTCGCCCACGTCCTGCGCCGAGACGTTCACCGACTGCACCGTGCCGATCGGCGTGAGTCCGGTGATCGCCTCGTCGAAGCGCGCGGCCGGGATGCGGATCTCGAGCGTCGCGGAGCGGCGCTGGTCGTCGCCCGTCTGGGTCGCGCTGTTCGCGACCGCGCCGCCCACGCGCGCTGCCATCGTGCGCACGCGCGCGATCCCGTTGGCGAGCGTGTCGACCTCGATCGAGGCGGTCCCGTTGCGGATGATCATCGAGACCGAGTCGCTCGGCGTGGGGAGCGCCGCGGACTGCTCGCCCGCGTCAGGGGTCTCCGGCGATGCCTGCGGCGCGGGCGCGGCGGAGTCGGTCGCGGTCATCGCGCCGGCCGTGATGGAGGAGGCGACCTTCGAGATCGCGCGCGATTCCGGGCGCGCTGCGACATCGGCGCGCGCGGGTAGGGCGCGGTCCGCGCGCTGGCAGGCGGCGATGGCGAGCGCCGTGGTGATGAAGGCGAAGGTCGTCGACGAGCGAAGCGGCAACGGGCGAGACATGGGATGGGTCCTCGGGGTCGAATGGAAGGCGCGGGGGCGCCACAGGGGAGACGTCGCACTCGCGCACGCTTGCACACGCTTCGGGCCTCGTCCGCACCGGCTCGCGGCCGGCGCGTGGCACGCATTCCGCGCCGGCCGCTAGCTTGCACGCGGTTCCACCCACGTCCGAGGACCTCGCATGATCTCGCCAGCTCGCCGTCTGTCACTCGCGCTGCTCGTCGGGGCATCGCTCGCCCCTGCCGTCGCGGCCGCGCAGAGCCCGGCGGTGTCGGCGCCGATCGGGGACGTGAAGTACGACGTGACGTTCGACGCACGCACCGCTCTTTTGCGGACACTCAAGCTGCGGATGACGTTCACGGTGACCGGCGGGGAGCCGGTGCTCCTCTCGCTCCCCGCGTGGACGCCCGGCGCCTACGAGATCAGCAACTTCGCGCGCTGGGTCTCGAACTTCGCCGCCAGCGAGGGCGGGCAGCCGCTCGCGTGGGACAAGCTCGACTTCGATACGTGGCGCGTGCGGCCGACCGCCGCGGGCACGGTGGCGGTGACGTTCGACTATCTCGCCGACACGCTCGACAACGCGATGGCGTGGGCGCAGCGAGACTTCCTGCTCGTCAACGGCACGAATGTGTTCCTGTACGCCGAGGGGCGGCCGCTCGATTTCGCGAGCACGGTCATGGTGCACACCGAGCCGACGTGGACGGTCGCGACCGGGATGCCGGCCGGCGGTGCGCGGCACGCGTACGCCGCGGCGAGCTATCACGATCTCGTCGACCATCCCTTCTTCATCGGCCACTTCGATCTCGACAGCGCGCAGATCGCGGGCAAGACGGTGCGCCTCTCGACGTATCCGGCCGGGACGTTCGGCGGTGCCGCGCGCGCGGCGCTCTGGGACCAGGAGAAGAAGATCTTCCCCGCGGAGAACGCCGTCTTCCGCGATGCGCCGTACAGCACGTACGACGTGATGATCATCTTCGACTCGACGTCGGGCGGCGGCAGCGCGCTGGAGCATCAGAACTCGCACGTCGGCGTCTACTCGCCGTTGCTCGCGGGGAGCGTGCTGCTGCCGTCGATCACCGCGCACGAGCAGTTCCATCTCTGGAACGTGAAGCGCCTGCGGCCGAGCGACATGTGGCCGTACCAGTACGACCGGCCGATGCCGACGCCGTGGCTCTGGGTGAGCGAGGGGATCACCGACTACTACGCGGACCTCGCGCTCGTGCGCCCGGGCGTCATCGACTCGACGGGGTTCTTGCAGCTGACGCAGGGCAAAATTGCTGAAGTCGCGCAGACCCCACCCGTAGCGCTCGAGGACGCGTCGGTCAACACGTGGATCCATCCGACGGACGGCACGGGCTACATCTACTACCAGAAGGGATCGCTCGCGGGATTTCTGCTCGACATCCTGATCCGCGATGCGAGCGACAACGCGCACTCGCTCGACGATGTGATGCGCGAGCTCTATCAGAGCGACTACAAGCGCGGCAAGGGATTCACCTTCGACGACTGGTGGGGTGCGGTGAGCCGCGCGGCGAATGGGAAATCGTTCGCTGATTTCGCCAAGCGCTACATCGATGGGCGCGAGCCGTTCCCGTACGCGACGGTTCTCCCCCTCGCCGGCTTCCGCGTCCGTGCCGACACGATCCGCGAGCCGCGACTCGGCGTGCAGACGGCGCCCGACTCGACGGGCGTGCGCGTCGTCGAAGTGGACCCGACGGGCGCCGCGGCCGCCGCGGGCCTGCGCGCGGGCGATCGTCTCGTGAAGGTGGGCGAGATCGACGTCGCCGATCCCAGCTTCGGCCCGCGCTTCCGCGAGCGCTACGCGCGACGGGCGGGGGAGACCGTGAACGTCGTCGTGCAGCGCGAGGGGCAGACGGTGACGTTGCCGTTGAAGGTGGCGTTGGCGGAGCGGGTGGAGGAGCGGATGGAATTTGACGGCAAAGCCTCACCGAAGGCGGTGCGGATCCGGCGCGGGATCTTGTCGGGTCCGTAGCTGCGCCCTGCGACCTGCGCGCTGCTTGCTGGCAGCATGAGCTGCGCGCAGCGTGCATGCAGTACGCTGCTCATGCCGCCAGCAAGCAGCGCGCAGAACGCAGCGCGCAGCGCAGTTTGCTGACATTTCGCTGACCTGACGTCCGACACGGGCGCTTGCTCCGCAGAGAGCCCCCGATGTACCGTGGCCACCATGCCCTTCGGCCGCCGCCGATCCCGCACCACCACGCTCGTCGCCATCCTGCTCCTCACCGCGGGGCTCGCAGGCGTGCTCGCGTGGCAGGCCGCCGACGCCGCGCAGTCGCATCGCGCGACCGCCGAAGGCGCCATGCGCGACTACGCGAACTTCGCCGCGTACGAGTTCACGTCGTACAGCAAGGACGTGCTGTACTCGAACGTGCTCTTCGCGTTCGGCGGTCTCGAGTCGCTCGAGCCGCGCGCATACGGGCCGCTCCCCGATCCGTCCGTGCTCGCGAACGAGAAGAATCGGAAGCTGCTCTGCAACTGCGACTCGTCGCGCTACTACTTCCGCTACGATCTCCGCGACAACTCGTACAAGACGAGCGGGGAGACGCCGTCTACCGCGATGCGGGCGTGGATCCGCGACACGCTGCCGCGCCACGTGCGTAGCGAGTACAAGGATGATTGGGGCTACGCGGTCCTCTTCCGCACGGTCGCCAACAAGACGCGCGGCGTCGTCTATCAGCTGAAGCGCGACTCGGAGAGCGAGCCGATCGTCGCCTACGGCTTCGAGCTGTGCCTGAACGACTTCGCGCCCCCCGCCTACCGGCGCGTGATGGAGCACTGGACGGTGCTGCCGCCCTCGCTCACGCGCGGCGCGCCGAACGACTCGCTCTTCTCCGTCCGCATCTACGACGCGGACGACAATCTCGTCTACGCGTCGCCGGTGCAGTACAAGTCGCCGTTCGTCGGGAAGTATCAGCTCGCGAGCTTCGGCGGCATCACGACGAAGGTCATCCTGCGCCCAGAGCTCGCGGACGCGCTGCTCATCGGCGGGCTGCCGAAGAGTCGCGTGCCGTTGCTGCTGAGCGTCTTCGCGCTGACGCTCGTGCTTGCGGGCGTCGGCGTGCAGCAGCTGCGGCGCGAGGGCGAGCTGGCGCGCCTGCGCTCGGACTTCATCGCGAGCGTCTCGCACGAGCTGCGTACGCCGCTCGCGCAGGTGCGGATGTTCGCCGAGACGCTGCTGCTCGGCCGCGTGCGCAGCGAGGCGGAGCGCACGCGCTCGCTCCAGATCATCGATCAGGAGGCGCGCCGGCTCGGCCACCTCGTCGAGAACATCCTGCAGTTCTCGCGCGCCGAACGCCGCGCGATCAAGCTCGCGCGCGTGCCGACGGACGTCGGCGCGGAGATCCGCGAGGCGATCGAGGCGTTCTCGCCCGTCGCGCGCGCGCGCCGCGTCGAGGTGTGCGACTTCTGCGAGGATGACGTCACCGGCGTCGTCGATCCGGGCGCGCTGCGGCAGGTCGTGCTCAACCTGCTCGACAACGCGGTGAAGTACGGGCCGGTCGGACAGACGGTGACGGTGCGCCTCTCGCGCGCGGGCGATCTCGCCTGTCTCGCCGTCGAGGATCAGGGTCCGGGCATCGATCCGGGCGATCGCGATCGCGTGTGGCTTCCGTTCCAGCGCCTCGACGCGGCGGTGTCGACGGCCGTCGCGGGAAGCGGCATCGGGCTCGCGATCGTCGCGGAGCTCGTGACGTTGCACGGCGGGCGGGCGAGGGTGGAGGACGCGCCGGGGCGTGGGGCTCGGTTCGTGATCGAGATTCCATTGACGTCGCCGACTGGCGCTCACGACGCGCATCACGACCCGAAGGGGGTCGGATCGCGGCTCGCGGGAGTCGGGAGTCGCGTGCCTCTGGAAACTTCCATGGCGCTGGCGACCCCCGACTCCCGCGACCCGCGCCCCGCGACCGACAGCTCAGCACTCCGAGATGCGTAGCCGTTCATTCGCGACATGACACGCATTCTTCTCGTCGAGGACAATCCCGACCTCGCCTTCGGCCTCCGCAACAACCTCGAGATCGAGGGCTACTCGGTCGAGGTCGCGGAGGACGGACACGCGGGGCTCGCGCGCGCGCGCGCGTGGGCGCCGGATCTCGTGATCCTCGATCTCATGCTCCCAGGGCTCGATGGCTATCGCGTGCTGCGCACGCTGCGCGCGGAGGGATTCGAGCGGCCGGTGCTGATCCTCACCGCGCGCGGTGAGGAATCGGACAAGGTGATCGGCTTCCGCAACGGCGCTGACGACTACGTGACGAAGCCCTTCGGCGTGCTCGAGCTGCTCGCGCGCATCGAGGCGCTGCTGCGCCGAGTCGGCCGCGCGGCCGAGGTGCCGATTGCCGCCGAGCGCTTCGGCGATGTGGAGCTCGATCGCTCGACGCGCGAGGTGCGGCGCCGCGGCTCGTGCGTGCCGCTCGCGCCGATGGAGTTCGACCTGCTCGTCGCACTCGTGCAGCGCCGCGGCGCCGTCGCCACGCGCCACGAGCTGATGCGCGAGGTGTGGGGCCACTCGGCGATCGTCGTGAGCCGCACGGTCGACACGCACATCGCCGAGTTGCGGCGGAAACTGGAGGATGACCCGGCGACGCCGCGGCACATCCTGACGGTGCGGAAGGTGGGGTACCGGCTGCAAGCGTAGTGACGGCAGCGACGAGCGACGAGTCGCGAGAGGCGAGCGTGCCTCGGTGGGCCAGTAGTGGCGTCCGGAGGCCCGCTCGCATCTCGCGACTCGTCGCTCGTCGCTAGCGCCGAAGGCGCGCTCAGTCCCTCATCGCCACCATCGGCTCCACCCTCGCCGCCCGCCGCGCCGGCGCGGCACTCGCCACCAGCGCCACCGCCGCCAAGGTCGCGCACACCGCCGCGAGCGTGAGGGGATCGTTCGGCGCCACCTCGAAGACGAACGCGCGCATCAGGCGTCCAAGCGAGAGCGATGCCGCCACGCCGATCGCGAGGCCGAGCGCCGCGAGCACGACCGTGTCGCGCAGCACCGTCCACAGCACGTGCGAGCGGTCGGCGCCGAGCGCGAGACGCAGGCCGAACTCGCGGCGACGACGGCTCACGGATGTCGCCAAGACGCCGCCCACACCGCTCGCCGCAATCGCCGTCGCCACCACCGCCAACAACGTCAACAGCATCGCCGTCAGCCGCGCGCCCGCGAGCGCATCGCCGCGCGCCTGGTCGAGCGTCAGAATCTCATCAGCGGCGATGACCGGGTCGACCTCGCGCGCCGCCCCGATCACGGACTTGGCGAGCGTCGCCGCGTCGCCGCGGCCGCGCACGATCGCGCGCAGCCCGAGCGATGGCGCCTGCGTGAGCGGCGCGTACACCGCATCGCTCGGCCCGCTCGCGAGGCCGTACTGCCGCACGTCGCCCGCGATGCCGACGATCGTGATCCAGCTCTCACCATTGTCGAACGAGACGCGGTGGCCGAGTGGGTCCTTCCCGGCCCAGAGCCGCTTCGCCAGCGACTCGTTGACGATCGCGACCTCGGTGCCGTTCGGCGTGTCGCTCGCGTCGAAGTCGCGCCCGCGCACGAGCGGCGTGCCGATCGTGCGGAAGTAGCCGGGGCTCACCTGCTGCAGGTCCATGAGCGGGGCGCTGCCGCCGCGCGCGATCCCCTCGACGCGCATCGGCATCGCCATGGGCGCCCCGGGTGCGAGCGGATACGACGCCGCGAGCGCCACGTGGGTCGCGCCGGGAATCGATGCGAGCCGATCGAACAGCTGCATGTTGAACTGCGCCACGCGCTCGCCGCTCGAGAAGCGCTCGCGCGCGGCGCTCAGGCGAACGGTCACGACGCCGCGCGCGTCGAAGCCCGCATCCACCGCCGCGAGTCGCGCGAGTGAGCGACCGGCGAGTCCCGCCGCCGTCAGCAACACGACGCACGCCGCGAGCTGGAGCACCACGAGCCCACGCTCGATGCGGCGCGCGCCCCGACTGCCGACCGAGCGGTCACCGCCGTCGCGCAGCGCGTCGGCGAGCGAGCGCACGGCCGAGGGGAAGGGAAGTGCGCCGACGAGGATCCCGCTCACGATCGCGATCGCCACGCCGAACGCGAGCACCGTCGCGTCCATCCGCACCTCGGCCGCGCGCGGCGTGAATTGGCCGACGAGCGTGCGGAGCGGCGCGATCGCCGCCGCCGCGAGCGCGATGCCGCCCGCCGCGCCCGCGAGCGCCACGAGCACCGACTCGAGCACGACCTGATAGAGCAGTCGTGCGTGCGACGCGCCGAGCGACGCGCGCACCGCGAGCTCGCGACGCCGGCGGAGCTGCCGAACGAAGGTCAGGCTCGCCGCATTCGCGCTCGCGACGAGCAGCACGAGCAGCGCCGTCGCGCCCAGCAGCGCGAGCCGCGGCGTCGCACCGGCGGTCAGCTCCGCGAGAAAGGGCGCGGCCGTGACGGTGAGCGGCCGCTCCGTCGCGTACGCCGCCGGAAACTCCCGGTGCAGTCTTGTCGAGATCGTACCGAGCTCGCGACTCGTTTGCTCGTTCGTCGTCGATGGCGTGAGCCGCGCGACCGCCTCGAGCGCGCGGAGCGTGCGCGTCTCGCGCCACGCGGGCGACGCGCGGAATGGGCACGACGACGTCGGCATGTAGACGTCGTTGCGATCGGGGTACACCGGCAGGGGCGGCAGCACGCCGATGATCGTGTGATCGCGATCGGTCATGTGCACCGACGTGCCGATCACCGTCGGGTCGGATCCGAGCTGATCGCGCCAGAACTCGTACGACAGGAGCAGGACCGGTGCGGCGCCCGGTTGATCCTCGCCCTTCCGGAAGCTGCGCCCGAGCAGCGGGCGCACGCCGAGGATGTCGAAGAAGTCGGCGGAGACGACGCCGGTCTGCACGCGGCGCGGATCCCCGCGCCCGACCATGATGAACGACATCGCGTGGTACTCGGCGATGCCGTCGATCGACTTGGACTGCGACGTGTAGTCGGCGATCTCCTGGACCGAGAAGCTCGCCTCGGCTCCGCCGCCGACCGGCTGCTGGTGCATGCGCACGAGGCGCGGTCCGTTCGCGTAGGGCAGTGGGCGCAGGAGGACGCCGCGCAGGACGCCGAAGGTGGCGGTGGTGGCGCCGATCCCGAGCGCGAGGGTGAGCGCGGCGACGAGCGCGAAGACGCGCTCGCGCCGAAGGGTGCGGAGCGCGTGGCTGCTCTCGCTTATCAGGGTCCGAAGCATGAACGGGAGCTCCCGGGTCGAAGTGGAGGGCGGCACGATGCTTCGGCGCGCGCGCCGGGCGGTGGAGGGCGTGCGCGGATTCGGTACCGAAGTTGTTCGCAGCGGGCATCACGCGAGCGGGACGCTTCCTCCACACTTTTCGCACAGGTCGAGCGTTGCGCGGCCGTGGGGGCGGGACCCATCGTGCCTCATGCCCGCCCCCAGCCTTCGGAGCGATCGACCGCGCCTCGCGTCCTCGTGGCCGCTCTTCCTGCTCGGCGCCGCGATCGTGGTGATGGGCGTGGCCGCGTTCCAGGCGCAGGATGCGGTGCGGTCGAACCGGCAGGCGGCGACGCGGCTCGCGCACGACTACGCGGCGTTCGGGGCGTGGGCGTACGCGCAGCACGCGGAGTCCGAGATGAAGGAGATCGCCGCGCGCGCGCTCGCGCCGATCCAACACCGCTTCATCCATCAGGACCTGGACGTTCCCGACGCTGCGCTGCTGCCGCGCTATTTCCAGAATTCCTATCGCGGCGGCCCGGTGCCCGCCTACGAGCCGACGAGCTACTTCGGCTTCATGCTCGGCGCCGACACGCTGAAGGTCGTGGGTGCGCCGCTCAGCGCTGAGGCGCGTCGCCGGATCGTCGACAGCGTGCGCGCGCGGTCGGTCGGCCGCGACGCCGTCGTGGACCCCGAGACCTACCTCCTGAGCAACGATGCGCGCGGCGCGCAGCTGGTCGCATTCGCGCTCATGCCGACGAAGTTCGGGCCGATCGCGTACGGCTTCGTGATCGACTCGACGCACGTCGCGGCGCTGCTCGGCCACGTGTTCGACCACTCGACGCTCCTGCCGCCATCGCTCGTGCGCGGCTTCGCGAACCGCGATCTGCTCGACGTGCAGGTGCGCGCGCGCGGCGCGGCGCTCTTCGCCACCGGTAGCTGGCCGAGCCAGTGGATGCTCGCGGCGGGCGATCGCCTCTCGGACGACATGGCGGCGCTCGAGGTGCGCACGGCCGTGCGTCCGAAGATCGCGCCGTCGCTCATCATCGGCGGCCTGCCGCGCTCGCGGCTCCCGTTCATCGCGGGCGGGCTCCTGCTCGCGCTCGCGTTGGCCGGCGTCGCGGTCGCCCAGCTGCGCCGTGAGCAGTCGCTCGCGCGCCTCCGCGCGGACTTCGTCGCCAGCGTGTCGCACGAGCTGCGCACGCCGCTGGCGCAGATCCGCCTCTACGTCGAGACGCTGCGCCTCGGCCGCGTGAGCACCGAGGAGCAGCGCGAGTGGTCGCTGGCGACGATCGACCGCGAGACGTCGCGCCTCGCGCAGCTCGTCGAGAACGTGCTGAGCTTCTCGCGCGCGACGCACGCGGGCCCGCGCGGCACGCCCACCGCGCCGCTCGACTTCTCGAGCGAGGTGGCCGATGCGGTGCGCGCGTTCGAGATGATCGCGGCGACGCGCCGCGTGCAGGTGCACACGGAGATCGAGCCCGCGCTCATCGTCCTCGGCGAGCGCGATCCGCTGCGGCAGGTGCTGTTCAACCTGCTCGACAACGCGGTGAAGTTCGGGCCGACGGGGCAGACGGTGCGCGTGCGGCTCGCGCGCGTCGGCGAGTCGGCGCGCCTCACCGTGGACGACGAGGGCCCCGGGATCCCGGGCGGCGAGCGCGAGGCGGTCTTTCTGCCGTTCCATCGCGGCACCTCGCGTGCGGCGGCGACGGTCGGGGGCAGCGGGATCGGATTGTCGGTCGTGCGGGAGATCATCGAGGCGCACGGTGGACGCGTGTTTGCAGCTGACGCGCCGAAGGGTGGAGCGCGACTGATCGTGGAGATCGGGTTGTCGGGGATCGGGACTCGGGGATCGCGAGTGCCGACAGACGACGCCGCGGCGGGCGACTCTCGATTCCCGATTCCCGACGGGTCGCCAGCCGAGATGCACACGGGCGAGTAGGGCGCCCGCGCGCACATGTCCCGAATTCTTCTCATCGAGGACTCGACCGACCTCGCCTCCGGCCTCAAGTACAATCTCGAGCTCGAAGGCTACGACGTTCGCGTCGCCGAAGACGGCGAGTCGGGGCTCGCGCTCGCCCGCTCGTGGCACCCGGATCTGCTCATCCTCGACCTGATGCTCCCGGGGCTCGATGGCTTCCAGGTGCTGCACGCGCTACGCGGCGAGGGGAAGCAGCTCCCGGTGCTGATCCTTTCCGCGCGTGGCGAGGAATCGGACAAGGTGCGCGGCTTCCGGCTCGACGCCGACCAGTACGTGACGAAGCCGTTCGGCCTGCTCGAGCTGCTCGAGCGCGTGCGCTCGCTGCTCCGGAAGTCGCGCGCGCGCACCGGCGATACGCCGGCGCCGAGCGACGCGAAGCGCGGCGACACGATCCGATTCGGTGAAGTCGAGATCGACCCGGCCTCGCACGCCGTGACCGTCGGCGGCGAGGCCGCGACGCTGACGCCGAAGGCGTTCGAGCTCATGATGGCGCTCATCCGTCGCGACGGGGCGGTCGCGACGCGCGTCGAGCTGCTGCGCGAGGTGTGGGAGCATCGCGCGCTCGTGCTCACGCGCACGGTCGATTCACACATGGCCGAGGTGCGCCGGAAGGTCGAGCGCGACCCGGCGAACCCACGTCACTTCCTCACCGTCTGGAAGGTCGGTTACCGCTTCCGGCCTTGATCCGCCCGTCCATCCGTGTTCCACCTTCTTCAGACATGAGGTCGACGATGTGTTCTCGGTTCGTCTCTGCAGTCGCCATCTCGGCGCTCGCACTGTCTCCACTGCGGATGCACGCGCAAGGCGCCGACTCGCTGCTCGTCTCGACGAGCTGGCTCGCGTCGCACCTGTCCGATCCCAACGTCGTCATCATCCACGCCGCGAGCACGCGCCGCGACTACCTGAACGGCCACGTGCCCGGCGCGCGCTTCCTCTGGACCGGCACCTACGCCCCCAGCACGCCGGACCTGAGCACCGAGCTGCCGAACGTCGCCGTCGTCGACTCCGCGCTCGAGGCGATGGGCGTGACCGACAAGTCGCGCATCATCATCTACGGCGCGGTCATGACGCCGATGGTCGCGCGCCTCGCGCTCACGCTCGAATGGCTCGGCGCCGGCGATCGCACGAGCATCCTCGATGGCGGGCTCGCCGCGTGGAAGGCCGCCGGGCAGACGACGAGCACCGAGGTGCCCACCGTCGCGAAGGGGAAGTTCACGCCGCACCCGCGCGCGGTCACCGTCGACGCGGACTTCGTGAAGACGAACCTCGCCGCGAGCGGCGTGAAGATCCTCGACGCGCGTGACCGGCAGTTCTACGACGGCAACGGCGGCGGGATGCCGCGCCCGGGGCACATCCCGAGCGCCGCGAACGTGCCGTTCATGACGGTGCTCACCGAGACCGGCACGTTCAAGTCGCGCGACGCACTGCGCGAGATGTTCACCGCCGCGGGCGTGCAGCCCGGTGAGAAGATCGTGACGTATTGCCACGTCGGGCAGCAGGCGAGCCAGCTGTGGTTCGCGGCGCGGCTCGCCGGCTTCGACGCGAAGCTCTACGACGGCTCGTTCGAGGATTGGAGCGGACGCACGGAGCTGCCGGTCGACGGCCCGGTGAAGAAGTAGCGCGCCCTTCGCGACCACTCGCCGGCATGGCGCGAGGCGCATAACCTTCGGTCGAGCGGCGCTCACCTCCCGAGCCCGCTCGACCAGAGGAATCGAGGGCGTGATGAGCGTTTTGCAGCTGACGGTCCGCCGCGCGACGCTGATCGGTCTCGTCGCGACCGCCGCGCCGCTCGCGGCGCAGACGACCAAGCCCGTCTCCGCGCCGGCCGCGCTCAAGCGCGTCCCCTTCCGCGTCCCCGCCGAGTCGGAGATCACGGACTCGGCGATGCTCGCATCGGTGCGGCGCGGCAAGGCGCTCATGCACGACACGAAGGACAGCCTTCCCACCTTCGTCGGCAACAGGCTGCAGTGCGTCAGCTGCCACGTCGACGACGGCATGCGCAAGAACGTGATGCCGTACGTCGGCGTGTACGCGCGCTTCCCGCAGTATCGCTCGCGCAGCGGTACGGTCCAGATCATCGAGGACCGCATCGTCGACTGCTTCGAGCGCAGCATGAACGGCCGCACGCCGCCGCGCGACAGTCGCGACATGCGCGACATGGTGAACTACCTCGCCTTCCTCTCGACCGGCGTGCCCGTCGGCGCCGACGTCGAGGGGCAGGGGCTGCCGAAGATGGAGCCGCTCAGGCCCGACACGGCCGCGGGGCACGTCGTCTTCGCGAAGGAGTGCGCGCGCTGCCACGGCGCGAACGGGCAGGGGATCCCACCCGCGCCGCCGGTCTGGGGCCCGCAGTCGTTCAACATCGGCGCGGGGATGTCGCGCCTGCGCACGGCCGCGTCGTTCATCCGCCACGCGATGCCGCAGGACAAGCCGGGCACGCTCACCGACCAGCAGGCGTTCGACGTCGCCGCGTACGTCACCAGTCGCTCGCGCCCCGACTTCGCGCGCAAGGCGTTCGACTGGCCGAAGGGCGATCCGCCGCCCGACGTCGCATACGCGACGGTCGGCGCGCGAAAGAAGGCCGCGAAGAAGCCGTAGCGCTCTCCCTCGGTCCCACGACGCCCGATACTTTCCGAGCGTATGGGGACGCTTCGCTCGATCAAGCTCGCCGCGCTCGGCACCGCCGAGCGACTGGGCGCCTTTCGCGTGACGGCGGGCTCGCGCTGGCGCGCGCAGCGACTGCTCATCCTCTGCTACCACGGCGTCTCGCTCGACGACGAGCACCTCTGCTCCGACGAGCACATCTCGCCCGCGCATCTGCGCCACCGGTTCGAGATCCTGCGCGCCGAGCGGATGCGCGTACTGCCGCTGGGCGAGGCGGTCGAGCGGTTGTATCGCGGCGACCTGCCGCCGCGGAGCGTCGCGCTCACCTTCGACGACGCGCTCTACGACTTCAAGGCGAGAGCGTATCCACTACTGCAGGAGTTCGCGTATCCCGCGACCATCTACGCGCCGACGTACTACATGACGTACCCACGCCCGGTGTTCGACGTCGCCGCGGCGTACCTCATGTGGAAGGCACGCGGCAGGATGCTCGACACGAGCGCGCTCGTGCCGGGCGGTGGCACGGTACGCATCCCCGAGGACAGCCGCGCACGCCGCGAGCTCTTCTTGGGGCTCCGCTCGTCTCTCAATCAGCGGAACGCGACGGGCGAGGAGAAGGATGCGCTGCTGAAGAATCTCTGCGAGCAGCTCGGCTTCGACTGGGACGCGTTCCTCGCGAGCCGCATGCATCAGCTCATGACGCCCGCGGAAGTCGCGTCGCTCGACCCGTCGCTCATCGACGTGCAGCTCCACACGCATCGCCACCGCACGCCGCGCGACGAGCGGCTGTTCACGCGCGAGCTCGACGACAACATCGCGGAGCTCGCGCGCATGGGACTCGCGCGCGAGCGGCTCACGCACTTCTGCTATCCGAGCGGCGACTTCGACCCGATGTTCTACCCGTGGCTGCGCTCGCGCGGCGTCACGACCGGCACGACGTGCGAGCCGCAGATCGCGACCGCGCGCGACGAGCCGCTCGCGCTGCCGCGCGTCATCGACACGATGGGGATGACGGACACGGAGTTCAGGGCGTGGCTGAGCGGGGTGTCGGCGTTCGTGCCGCAGGGACGCCGGTAGTCGGCCATCGGCCCTCGGCCCTCGGCCATCGGCGAGAGCGGCCCGGGTTGTTCGCTGTTAGCCGAGAGCCGATGGCTGATGGCCGATGGCCGCACTCAGTCCTTCCGCCCCTCCGTCTTCCTGAACGCCTCGATCTTCGTCGCGTCGCGAGGCGCCGGCCCGGTGTAGGGCTCCTTCATCAGCGCCTCCACCTCGTCGAGCTCGCGCGGCGCCCGCGAGATCCACTCGACGCCGTCGTTCGTCGCGATGTAGTCGTCCTCGATGCGGATGCCGACGTTCGCGTACTTATCGACCGCGCTCTTGATCTTCGCCACGAGCTGCGCGTTGCGCGCTGTCTTGGGGATGATCTCGAGCAGGTTGCCGCGCACGTACACGCCGGGCTCGATCGTGAACGCGCTCCCCGGCGCGATCGTGCCGGTGAAGTAGAACTGATCCGGGTCGTGCACGTCGAGCCCGATCCCGTGTCCGATCCCGTGCATGTAGTAGAGCGAGAGCTGCGCGCACTGCTGTGACGCGGCGTTCGCGCCGGGGCCGCAGTCGTATGTCGCCGCCGGCGATTCGATCAGCCCGAGCTTCGCGAGCCCGGTCGCGAGCACCGCGTTCGACGAGTCGCTCATGAGTTGCGCGTGCGCGCCGAGCTTCGCCTGTCGCTCGGCCGCGGCCTGCGCGTCGCGCACGAGCTGGTAGATCTCGCGCTGCGCCGGCGTGAACGTGCCGCTCACCGGGTACGTGCGCGTGACGTCGGCCGCGTAGCCCCGGAACGACGCGCCGATGTCCATCACGACCACGTCGCCCGCGGCCATGAAGCGATCGTCCTTGCTGTAGTGCAGCGCCGTGGAGTTGGGGCCCGACCCGACGATGCTCGCGAACGACGGCCGATCGGCGCCGTCGCGGCGGAACGTGTACTCGATGAGCGCCTGCGCCTCGAACTCGTTCGTCCCCGGCTCGACGAGCTTCGCCGCCTCGCGCTGCGCGTCGACGGTGATCGCGACGGCCTGCTTGATGAGCGCGAGCTCGCCCGCGGACTTCTTGCCGCGCAGCATCATCACGAGCGAGGTCGCGTCCGCGATCTGGATCTGCGGATGCTTGGCCTTGAGCTCGCGCACGAGCCGCGCCTCCTGGATGGCCGACGCGTCCTCGCCCTCGGCGCCGCTGCCGACGACCGCGATGCGTGTGGCGCCGGCGAGCAGCGAGTCGAGCGCCGACGGCAGTTGCTCGTTGACGCGAGCGTCAATCCCGGTGAGGGCCTTCGCCCCTTCGACACCGTGCCGCGCGCCACTCCACACCTCGCGCGCGGGATCGCGCGCCTCGACGAAGAGCGTCGTGGCGACCTGGCCGCCCTTCTTCGCGAACACGAGCGTGGCCTCGGGCTCGTCGTAGCCGGTCAGATACGTGAAGGGCGAGCTCTGATAGAACGACATGTAGTCCTGCGTCGGCTCGTGCGCGCCGAGCACGACGAGCACCCCGTCGGGCATGCGGGCGGCGAGCGCGGCGCGGCGGGCGGCGTACTCGCTCTGGGGGATTTGCGCACCTGCCGTGCCGAGTGCGAGAAGACTGAGGACGACGAGGAGACGAATCACGCGAGCACCTTGAGAGCAGATTGGTTGATTCGCTGGTACGCTGCCGCTGCGACGCCGTTTGGCAAGTGTGGTGGGATGAAGCGCGATCAAGTTGCGAGCAAACATCGCAGCGGCAGCGTACCAGCGAATCTGCAACAGCCAGCTGCTGCGTCACGCGAGCTAGCCTAACCCAACCATCTCGACCAACCGCAGCGCATTCACCGACGTCGCCACCCCAGCCCGCAGCACGTAGTCGAACGTCATCCGCGCCACCTGCCCGTCCGTGGCCGGCTCGAACCGCTCGGTGAAATGCACGGGCCGTGCGAGCGAGCGAAGCGGCTCCGCATCCGCCAGGGCGAGGTCGTGCGTCGTCACCGCGCCGATCGCCCCCTCCTCCACCAGCGACGCCAGGATGCGACGCGCCGCGATCTGCCGCTCCGCCGTGTTCGTGCCGTGCAGGATCTCGTCGAGCAGGAAGAGCACGGTGCGCCCGCCTGTCGCGCGCGCGCGTCTCGCCGCGCCAACCACGTCGCGCAGTCGCAGCAGCTCCGCCATGAAGAGCGATACCCCGCGCTCGAGCGAGTCCTCCACGCGCACCGACGTGCGCACGTCGAGCGGCGGGAGCGCGAGCGACGACGCGCACACCGGCGCGCCCGCCTGCGCGAGCACGACGTTCGCGCCGATGGCGCGCAGCAGCGTGCTCTTGCCCGACATGTTCGACCCGGTGACGAGCAGGAAGGTTCCGGGCGGACCGACGCGCACGTCGTTCGCGACCGCGACCGCATCGGGGAGCAGTGGATGAGCGAGCGCCGTCGCCTCGAGCACCGGCGCGCCACCGTCGACGATCGTCGGGAACGCCCACTCGGGATGATCGTGCGCGAGCGTCGCGATCGCCGACATCGCCTCGAGCTCCGCGAGCGCGTCGAACCACCCTGCCGCCTGCGGCCGCACGCGCTCGCGCCATCGCTCCACCGACGAGAGCACCTGCACGTCGAGGAGCGTGAACGCGTTCACGACGCCGTGCATCATCGGCGAGTAGCGGAGCTCGGAGAGCCCGACGAGTCGCTGCAGCTCGCGCAGCGACGCCGCGGCGCCGCGCAGCCGATCCGTGATCGCGACGAGCGCCGCCGAGTCGAAGCGCGTGCGTTCCACGACCTCGATCATGGCGGCGACGGCGCCCAGCGTCGCCGCGCTCCCGGCCGCCTCCACGAACGCCCGACGCGAGCGCCGGAGCGTGATCGACGTGAGCGCTAGATTGAGCGCCGCCGGCACCGCCCACATGGCCGGCCAGCTCGGCTCGCGCAGCCACACGAGAAACGCGACCGTCGTCGCGAGCCCGAGCACGCGCGCACCCCACAGCACCCACGCGCGCCCGATCGCCGCGTCGCGCTCGCTCGTCCATGCGAGCAGCCGTTCGAGCGCCCGCGGGCCGAGGGCGCGCGCCAGCCGCGGGGCGACGGCGAGCGCGTCGCGCACGTCGATCATCGGGGCGAGCTCACGCGCGGCCGCCTGTCGCACGCGAATCGCATCGGGCGTAGCCGGCGCCAGCAACCACTCGTGCAAGCGCCTTTCACCGAGCGCGGGGCTGGCGGGTCCGAGCAAGCGTCGCAGCGAGACGTCGCCGAGCACGTCGAGGTCGTTCGCATACGCGTGGTCGGGCGGCGCCGCGCGTGCGTCGTTCGGCGGCAGCACGCTCCACCGCCGCTCGAGTCGCGCGATGCCTTCCTCCTGCAGCTCCACGAGCGCGCTCGCGCGCCGGCGTTCGCGTACGGCGCGTCGATGCGCGCGCACGAGTGCCACGAACGCGATCACGAGCGCGCCCGAGGCGGCGATGGCGAGCGTGCGCGCCGGAGACGATGGCCGGAGACTCGCCCATCCGATCGTCGCGACGACGACGGCGGCGAGCGCGAGTCGCCAGGTACCGATGCGGCGCGTGCGAGCGTCGTGCGCCGCGCGCTGCTCACGAAACGACGCGAGCCGGGACGCGTAGCTCCGCGCCGGCCCGAGCTCGCTCACCGCTGGCCGGCGCGGTAGCGAGTGTACTCCTCTTCCTCACGCGTCCACAGCCACGCGCCGAACGCGTAGCCGCAGAGCGGGAAGAGCACGAGCGCGATCGTGACGCCCAAGCGCAGCTCCGGCGTCAGCGTCCAGACGGCGACGCCGAGCGCGTGGAGCTGGTACGCGCGCAGGGCGATGGTGAGCAGCGCCGCGGGCACGCCCCAGCCGATCACGCCACGTCGCCAGATGAAGTACGACCGCCCCCGCGCGCGCTCGCGCTCCCAGCGCGCGGCGGCTTCCGGCGTCACTTGAGCACCTGCTTGGCGATCGTCTGCAGCTGCATGTTGGACGTCCCCTCGTAGATCGTGCCGATCTTCGCGTCGCGATAGAACTTCTCGACGGGGAAGTCCTTCGTGTATCCGTAGCCGCCGAACAGCTCCACGCACAGCGACGTCACGCGCTCGCACACCTGCGACGAGAAGAGCTTCGCCATCGCGCCCTCGCGCACGATGTCGTGCCCGGCATCCTTCAAGCGCGCCGCGTTGTAGACGAGCAGCCGGGCCGCCTCGAGCTCCGTCGCCACCTGGGCGATCTGGAACTGGATCGCCTGGAAGTCGGCGAGCGGCTTCCCGAATTGCTTCCGCTCGCGCAGGTAGCTCGTGGCCGCCGCGAGCGCGCCCTGCGCGACGCCGATCATCTGCGCGCCGATCCCGATGCGTCCGCCGTTCAGCGTGTCGATGGCGATCTTGTAGCCCTGTCCCTCGGGGCCGAGCATGTTCTCCGCCGGCACCTGGCACCCTTCGAGAATGAGCTCGGTCGTGCTCGAGGCGCGGATGCCGAGCTTGTCCTCCTTCTTGCCGACCGAGAAGCCGGGGAAGTCGCGCTCGACGATGAAGGCGGTGATGCCGCGATAGCCCGCATCCGGCTTCGCGTTCGCGAACACGACGAACACGCCCGCCTCGGCGCCATTGGTGATCCACATCTTGCGGCCGTTGAGCACCCAGCGATCGCCGCGCCGCTCGGCGCGCGTCGCCATGCCGAACGCGTCGCTGCCGGAGCCGGGCTCCGAGAGCGCATAGGCGCCGATCGTGCCGCCGGTGAGGAGGCCGAGATACTTCTCGCGCTGCGCGTCGGACCCGTACTTGTTGAGCGGATAGTTCACGAGCGTGTTCTGCACGTCGACCATGATCGCGGCCGCCGCGTCGAACTTGCTGATCTCCTCGACGGCGAGCGTGACCATCATGAGCGACCCGCCGGCGCCGCCGAGGGACTCGGGAACCTCGATCCCCATGAGCCCCATCTCGAAGTACTTGGGGATGAGCTCGGGATCGATGCGTCCCGCGGCCTCCATGGCGCGCACGCGCGGCTGCACTTCCTCGGCGGCGAAGCCGGCGACGGCGTCGCGGAAGAGCTGCTCGTCGTCGGTGAGCTGCGTGAGCGGCGTGGGGATGACGTCGGTGTTCATGGGGGCGGCGCGGGAGAGTTGGGCGGAGGACTGACTGAAGTCTACGGCCGGGGGTCAGCGACGCCCAAGGGTGCAGATCGTATAAAGAATAAAGGGGTCTGACCCCGGGGTCTGACCCCTTTATACGATTTCGGGGACCGTGACAGGCCCCGGCACCGCCGGCGTCTCGCTCGCGTGGTCGCGCGGCGCGCCGGCGGGCCGCTCCGTCCGATGTTCGTGGAAGACGCGGTCGCGCAGCAGCAGGAACGGATGCTCGATGAGCACGAACGTCCCCGCCGCGATCACGAACGACGCGATCGTCCCCGCGAGCAGAGAGCCGAAGAAGATCAGCGTCGGCGATGTCGTCACGCGCATCAACGCCGCGACCGCCAGCCCCACCACGCTCGGCGCGAACAGGAAGTGGTTCAGATACATCCCGTACGACAGGCGCGAGATCGGATAGAACAGCCAGCTCTTGAGCGGGCGGCTCAGCATCGAGTGGTCGAGGAGCACGAACAGCGCGACGCCGCCGAAGATGAGCGCGAGCGACAGGAACGCGAACAGCTCGCGATTGATCCAGTGGAGCGCGAGCGCGACCGCCGTCGCGCCGACCATGATCGCGAAACCCGCGCGCGAGAAGCCATCGGCCGGCGTCCGCTTGAACCACGCCGGCCGCAGGACCGACACGAGCGCGATCAGCGCGCCGAGCAGCAGCGCGTCGGCGTGCACGTGGATCGGATAGATGAGCGAGTAGTCGGCCTTCGCGTACGGGATGTGGCGCGCGATGTTGCGCTGCACCACGAATGCGCGCACCACGAGCGTCGCCGCGGCCGAGCCGATGAGGAGCCAGGGCAGTCGCCGGAACGGGATGCGACGACCGATGAGGATCAGGAGCAGCGGCAGCGCGATGTAGAACTGCTCCTCGGTCGACAGCGACCAGCCGCGCGAGAGGCCGCCGTATTTGTAGTTCGAGAAGAAGAGCCAGTCCGACGCGCGGATCCGCGTCCCCATGATCCACAGCGTCGCGATCGTGAAGTAGTAGAGCGGCCAGATGCGGAGCCCGCGTCGCATCAGAAAGCGTCCGATGCGGATCGTCTGCGTCGTCTGCAGCTCGCGCCACAGCTGGCGTCCGATGAGGAAGCCGCTGAGGATGAAGAAGAGGTCGACGCCGGTCCATCCGTACGTGAAGAGCGGATTGGAGACGAGCGACGTCTCGGGTCCGTGCGCCTGCGGATAGGCGTTGATGACGAAGTGGCTGCCGATGACGAGAAGCACCGCGATGGCGCGCAGCCCATCGAGCCCCGGCATCTGCGAGCTCGGTCGGACGACGAGCTCGCGCAGCCCGCCGCGAATCACGTTGCCCACGCGCTCTCCGGTGCGACGACGCCCTCGAACACGCGCAGCGCGAGCTCCACCTTGCCGAAGGGCGCCGACACCTGCACGCCCTGCACCGACGCACGCACCTGCTCGAGCATCTCGCGCGCGATCGCGATCCCCTCCTCCACGGCGTGCTCCTTCGACTTCTCGTTCGCCGCGCGCATGCGGCGGATGATGCTGTCCGGCACGACCACGCCCGGCACTTCGTTCGCCAGGAACTCCGCGTTGCGCACCGAGACCAGCGGCCAGATCCCGGCCACGATCGGGATGCGCACGTGCTCGATGCTGTTCAGGAAGCGCTCGAGCTGCGCGACGTCGAAGACCGGCTGGGTGATCGCGTACTCCGCGCCCGCCTGCACTTTGTACTCGAACCGCTTCAACTCCAACGCGGGGTCGATCGCCGCCGGATTCACGCCGACGCCGATCGCGAAGCTCGTCGGACGACCGATCGGGTTGCCGCCCGGATCGAGTCCGCGATTCAGGTTGCGCACGAGGTTCGTGAGCCCGATCGCGTCGATGTCGAAGACGGCGGTCGCGTCGGGGTAGGGACCCATCTTCGGCGGATCGCCGGTGATGAGCAGCATGTTGCGGAGCCCGATCGCGGCGGCGCCGAGCAGGTCGCTCAGCATGCCGAGGAGATTGCGATCGCGGCAGGCGTAGTGCGTGACCGTCTCGATGCCGACCTGCTGCTCGATGAGCAGCGATGTCATCAACGCACCCATCCGGCTCTGCGCGCGCGGCCCATCAGGAACGTTGATCGCATCGACGCCGGCGGCGCGGAGCGCGCGCGCATCGGCGAGCATCTTCGTCGCGTCGACGCCGCGCGGCGGCACGATCTCGACCGACGTGACGAACGTCCCGCGATCGATCTTCGCCGCCAGCTTCGAGCGCTCGCCGAACGGCACCGGCGGGACGCCGCGCGGCTTCGGCGGCGCATCCGTCGCGGCCGGGATCGCGAGCTCCGCCGTCGGCGTCGCGAACGTGCCGCCGTGCACGCGTGGGATGAGCGGCCGAACGCCCTGCACGATTGCCCGGAGATGCTCGGGTGTCGTGCCGCAGCACCCGCCGATGACCTTGGCGCCCGCCTGGATCAGGTGGTGCGCGTAGGTCGCCATGTACTCGGGGCTCGCCATGTACATGCTGCGACCGCCCACGTCGCGCGGCATGCCGGCGTTCGGCTGCGCGCTCAGCTTCTTGTGCGTCGTCGCCGCCATCTTCTCGATGGCCTCGAGGATGATCTGCGGCCCGACCGAGCAATTGAGACCGATGACGTCGGCGCCGAAGTGCTCGAGCGCACGCGCGACCTGTTCGGTGCTCGCGCCGTACGGCGTGTGCCCGTCGGTGCCGATGGTCATCTGCGCGACGACCGGCATCGCGGGATCGACCTCGCGCGCGGCGCGGATGGCCTGCTCGATCTCGTGCAGGTCGGCGAAGGTCTCGACGATGAAGCAATCGGCGCCGCCGTCCTTGAGCGCCTGCATCTGCTCGCGAAAGATCGTGCGCGCCTCGTCGGCGCTGGTGGGGCCGTACGGCTCGAGCCGCACGCCGAGCGGCCCGACGGCACCGGCGACGAGCTTCTCATCGCCCGCGACCTCGCGCGCGACGCGCGCGGCCGCCTCGTTGATCTCGCGGACCTGTGTCTGCAGACCGTACTGCGTCAGCTTCAAACGGTTCGCGCCGAAGCTGTTCGTCTCGAGCACCTCGGCGCCGGCCTGCGCGTACGCGCGATGGATGTCGCGAATCAGGTCGGGCGCGCGCAGCGACAGCTCGTCGTAGCACTGATTGATGAAGACGCCTTTCGCGTACAGCATCGTACCCATCGCGCCATCGAAGAGGATGACGCGATCGGGGTCGGTGAGCTTCTGCAAAAGAGAGCTTCTGCTCATCGGACGGGATGGCAGGAGAGTGACCGAGTCACCGAGTGTCCGAGTCGCCGAGTGACCGAGTGGTGGGGTGACAAACCACGAGAGACGGAGCGTCCACGCAAACACTCGGTCACTCGGTGACTCGGCGACCCGGTGACTCGGTCACTCTCCGACGTTGCGATACGGGTCATCCGACTGCCGCCGCGCTGTCGGCACTGGCAAACTCTCCCCCGACCGGACCCCTGACGGCGTAGTACTTCGCCTCCGGATGATGCACCAGAATCGCCGCCGTCGACTGCTCCGGCAGCAGCTGGAACGCGCTCGTGTACGACATCCCGAGCGCCTCCGTCGCCGGCAGGATCCGGAACACCGTCGCGTGGTCGTCGAGATCGGGGCACGCGCCGTAGCCCCACGAGTAGCGCTTGCCGCGGCCCGGCGGCAATCCCAGCTCCTTCCGGATGCGACGATGCATCCACTCCGCCGTCGCCTCCGCGGCTTCCACCGCGAGCCCGTGCGAGTAGAACGCTTCCGTGTACTCGCCCGCCGCCTGCATCCGCTCGAAGCGACGCGTCGCCTCGTCGCCGACGGTCACGATCTGGAAGCCGACGACGTCCACGTCGCCCGACTCCACGCTGCGGAAGTAGTCGGCGATGCAGAGCCGCTCACGTCCTTCCTGTCGCGGGAAATGGAAGCGCGCGAGCTCGCGCAGCGATCCGCCGTCGCTCTCGTACGCGGCCGGGTCGTAGAGGATGATGTCGTTCCCCGATGACTGCACGGGGAAGAGCCCGAACACCGCCTGCGGCGCGATCCACCGGTCGCGCAACACTTCGGACTTCAGTCGCGCCAGCGTCGGCTCGAAGACGTCGCGCACCGACTCGCGCCACTGCTCGCCCGAGCCGCGTCCGCCCCATTGGAGACGAAACAGCTCGTCCAGATCCAGCAGGTCGAGCACCTCATCGAGCGGGATGTCGCGCAGCACGCGCGTCCCGAAGAACGGCGCGCGCGGCACCGGCACGTCCGCGCTCACCGCGCTGCGCTTTCCCCCGTCGTCGCCGCTGCGGATGTCCTTGCCGACCGCCGTCTGCAGGAAGATGTCGCTCCGCGCCTCGTCGAGAATGCGGCGCGTGAAATCCGCGCGCTGCGACGAGTCCTGCAGGCGGTCCATCGTCTCGAGTCCTTCGAACGCGTCCTTGCAGTAGAACACGCCCGAGTCGTACGAGCGCTCGCCCTCGACGAACAGCGCGCGCCGGCCGAAGCGCCGGTTGATCGCCGCGCCGCCGATGAGCACCGGCACCTGGATCCCGCGCTTGTCCAGCTCCTGCACGCAGAGCGGCATCTGCTTCGACGTCGACACGAGCAGCGCGCTCAACCCGATCGCGTCGGCGCCGACCTCCTGCGCCTTCTCGATGATCGTGTTCACCGGCACCTGCTTGCCGAGGTCGAACACGGTGTAGCCGTTGTTCGAGAGGATCGTGTTGACGAGCGACTTTCCGATGTCGTGCACGTCGCCGTACACCGTCGCGAGCACGACCTTCCCCTTGGTGTAGCCCTCCTGCTTCTCGAGGAAGCTCTCGAGGTGCTTCACGGCCTTCTTCATCACCTCGGCCGACTGCAGCACGAAGGGCAGAATGAGCTCGCCCGAGCCGAACTTGTCGCCGACTTCCTTCATCGCGGGAAGCAGCACCTCGTTCAGGACGCGCACCGGCTGCTCGCGCACACCGGCCGCATCGAGCGCATCCTCGACGCCCTCCTTCTTTCGGTGCACGACCATCCAGTGGACCTTCTGGTCCGGGGTCATGCCGAGCGTGGGATCTTCCTTGACCGCGATCCCCGATTCCCGATTCCCGACGCTCTGATAGTGCTCGATGAAGTGCTGGAGCGCGTCCGGCCGCCGATTGAACACGAGATCATCGGCGAGCTTTCGCTCGTCGGTGCCGATTTCCGCGTACGGCCGCACGTGCGCCGGGTTCACGATCGCCGCGTCGAGTCCCGCCTCCACGCAGTGATGCAGGAACACCGAGTTGAGCACGTGTCGCGCATCGGGATCGAGCCCGAAGCTCACGTTCGACACGCCCAGGATCGTGAAGACGCCCGGCAGCTCGCGCTTGATGAGCCGGATCCCCTCGATCGTCTCCTTCGCCGAGTCGATCCACTCGGCGTCGCCCGTCGCGAGCGTGAAGGTGAGCGCGTCGTACACGAGCGCATCGGCGGGCAGTCCGTACTCGCCGACGACGATCTCATAGATCTTCTTCGCGACCTCGAGCTTCCGCTCGCGCGTCTTCGCCATCCCGATCTCGTCGATCGTGAGCGCGACGAGCGCGGCGCCGTGCTTCTTGGCGAGCGGCACGACCGAGTCGATGCGCTTGCGCCCGTTCTCCATGTTGATGGAGTTGATGAGCGCTCTCCCTGGTACGTGCTCGAGCGCCTGCTCGATCACGCTCGCCTCGGTCGAGTCGATCATGAGCGGCGTCTCGACCGACATCGAGAGCAGCTTCACGACCTTCGACATCTGGTCCGCCTCGTCGCCGCGCTCCGTGAGCGCGACGCAGACGTCGAGCACGTGCGCACCCGCGTCCACCTGCTCGCGCGCGACCTCGAGGATCCCTTCGTAGTCGTCGGCGAGGAGCAGGCGCTTCACCTTGCGCGACCCCTGCGAGTTCACGCGCTCGCCCACGAGGAGCGGCGGCGGATCCTGGTGCAGGGTGATGGCGCGCATGGCGGAGGAGACGCGCGGCACGCGGTGCTGAAGCGACGAGGGACGAGCGACGAGCGACCGAGCGGACGCGGGACGATTCGCCGCGCCGGTTCCCGCCGGCTCGTCGCTCGTCGCTCGTCCCTCGTCGCTACGTACCTTCCGGACGATGGCCTCCAGATGCTCCGGCCTCGTCCCGCAGCACCCGCCCACGATCCGCACGCCGAAGTCGCGCACGAACTCGCCGAGCATCTCCGCCATCGGCGCCGGCTCGAGCGGATAGACCGCGTCGCCCGTCCCCGTGTTCAGCGGCAGCCCCGCGTTCGGGATGCAGCTGACGGGCAGCGTCGCGTGCTCGGTGAGATACCGGATCGGCTCGCGCATGTGCTCCGGACCCGTCGAGCAATTGAGTCCGATCACGTCGACGCCGAGCGACTCGAGGGTCGTCATCGCGCTCGCGATGTCGGTGCCGAGGAGCATGCGCCCGCTCGTGTCGAGCGTAACCTGTGCCTGGATCGGCACGCGGTGGCCCAGCTCCACGAAGAGCCGCTCGAAGCCCGCGATCGCCGCCTTCACCTCGAGGATGTCCTGCGACGTCTCGACGAGCAGCACGTCCACGCCGCCCTCGACGAGGTACTTGGCCTGTGTGTAGAAGTTCTCGCTCAGCTCCCCGAACGTGATGTTCGAGAGCGCGGGATCGCTGCTCGACGGCAGCATCCCCGTCGGCCCGATCGAGCCGGCGACGAAGCGGGGACGATCCGGCGTCGCGAACTTGTCGGCCGCGCGACGGGCGATCTGCGCCGCGCCGACGTTGATGTCGCGCACCTTGTCGAGCAGCCCCCACTCCTCGAGACGCCGCGGCGTCGACTGGAAGGTGCACGTCTCGACGACGTCGCATCCGACCGCCAGGAACGACTCGTGGATCGACTGAATGACGTCCGGGCGCGTGACGACGAGATGGTCGTTGCACCCCTCGAACGACTTCCCGCCGTAGTCCTCGGCCGTCAGGTGATGGAGCTGAATGTTCGTCCCCATCGCCCCGTCGTAGATCAACACGCGTTGATCGAGTGCGGCGAGGTAGGCGCTCGTGCGCGCGGCGGTGGGGGTCGGCGAGTCGCTCATGCAGGGTCCGAAAAGCGAAAGCCCGACGTGGGTTGCGCGCCGGGCAGGCGCTTTAGCTGGTTGTTTAACGTGGCCGCAAGTTGCCGGAAATCGCCACGGATTCGGTTGTCGTGCTACCAACCGTATATAAGCCAGACGCTCGGAGACGGGCAACCGTTACGGCCCATCGCGCGCCGTCCCCGCTCAGAAGTGCGGGCGCTCCGGCGGTGTGTCGAGCTTCGCGCGCCCCGTCTCTCGCACGCGCGCCGCGAGCGACTGCGAGAGCGCCAGAAGCCGCTGCCGCTCGAGCGGAAGCGTCAGCTCGGCGAGCACCAGCCGCCGGTCCGAGCCCAGGAGCGGCGTCGCCTCGCCATCGGTGCGGTAGACGATCACCGCGCCGCCGGGCTTGAGCCGCGAGGCGAGCGTCTGCGCGTGTGGCGCGAGCGATCGTTCCACCACGAGCACGAGCGGCGCGCGCTCATTCGCCAGCGCCAACCCCTCCGCGAGATCGCCCGCCGTGCTCGCGCGCAACCCCGCCGCCGCGAGCATCTGGGCGACACCTTCGAGGACGCCTTCATCCGGACCGACGAGCAGGATCAGGGGCATCTCGCCTCCTCCGAGCGGGTCAGATGACCTTCAGCAGCACGCTCTCGAGCAGCTGCAGCGCGAAGTACGCGACGATCGGCGTGATGTCGATCATGCCGATCGTGGGAATGATCTGTCTGAGCGGCCTGAGAATCGGCTCGCTGAGCGTGAACGCCCACCGCACCCACGGCGAGTACGGCGAGACGCGAATCCACGAGATCAGCACGCGCACGATGAGCGCGAGCTGCAGGATCGCGAACGCGTAGTGCACGAGCAGCTGCAGGATGCCGCGCGGCCCCGCGCCCGACGCCGCCGACACGATGAAGATCTGATCGCGGACGAAGCCGAGCCCCGACAGGATGACGATGCCGCCGAGGATGATGCCGGCGAGCGCCCACCACGGCGCGCTCGAGGGCACGCCACCCGCCCGCACGATCCGGCGCTCCACCGGGGCGAGCAGCGGATCGATCGAGCCGCGGAAGAATCGGGCGACGCCGCTGAAGGGACTGATGCGGCGCGTGCGCACCGCCCAGTCGATGCCGCAGACCACCGCCGCGGCCGCGGCCGCGCCGAAGAAACCGACGCGAAGCGCCGCGAGCAACGTATCGATGCCCGTGATGAATGCGTTCACGTCCTGAAAGCTGATGATGTGGCATCGGTCCAACAAGTGACATCGCGCACGCGCGGCCGAGACTCACAGAGGCTTCATGCGATGGCTCTCATGCGATCCCTCTCATGTGATCGCTCTCGGGCGCACGGCTCGCGTGCGGTCACCGCTCGCGCAGCAGGCGCAGCGTCCCCGCGAGCCCGCCGAGTCGCTCGCCCCAGCTCCGACCGTGTGCGAGACGTGCGAAGGCGTCCATGTTCTGCGCCCGCGCGCCTCCGTAGCCGAACCACCACGGCTGCGTTCGCGTCGGCAAACGGTCCTCGACGATCGCCTTCGTGCGCACGCACTCGAGCAGCCCTTCCTCGCCGTGCGAGCGCCCCGTGCCGCTCGCCTTCACGCCGCCGTGCGGCACGTCGGCCATGCCGGCGACGACGACGGCGTCGTTGATCACCACCGTCCCCGCCTCGAGCCGCGCCGCCACGCGCCGTCCGCGCTCCGCATCGCGCGTCCACACGCTCGCGCTCAGTCCGAACTCGCTCGCGTTCGCGCGCGCGACCGCCTCGTCCTCGTCGCGCACGCGGATGATCGGGAGCAGCGGCCCGAACGTCTCCTCGCGCAGTACGAGCGCCTCGTCCGGCACATCGACGAGGAGCGTCGGCGCGAATGCGTCGTCGCGCGCCGACGCCGTCGCCACGACGCGGGCGCCGCGCGACACGGCATCCGCGAGCTGCCGGTCGAGCGCCGCGCGCTGCGATGGGCGGATGAGCGCGCCCACCTCGCGCGCGTCGTCGGCGTCCATGCGCAGTGCGCGCACGGCCTCGCTCATGCGCGCGACGACCTCGTCGTGCACGCGATCGACGACGAAAACGCGCTTCGGTGCGACGCACGTCTGCCCGCAGTTCGCGTAGCGTCCCCACACGAGCCCACGCACGGTGTGCGCGATCGGCGCGTCCTCGAGCACGATCGCGGGATCGCTCCCCCCGAGCTCCAGCACGCACGGCACCAATCGCTCGGCGCACGCGATCGCGACGCGGCGCCCCGTCGCGACCGAGCCGGTGAAGAACACCTTGTCGACGTCCGCCGCCGTGAGCGCGGCGCCAGTCGCGCCGTCGCCCTGCACGAGCGCACACACGTCGGCCGGCACGCCGGCCCGGTGCAGCAGCGCGATGAGCAGCTCGGCGGTCGACGGCGTGAGCTCCGACGGCTTGAGCACGACGGCGTTCCCCGCCGCGAGCGCCGCCAGCACGATCCCAGCCGGCAGCATGAGCGGATAGTTCCACGGCGAGATCACGCCGACGACGCCGTACGGCTCGTGCGCGAGGCGGATGCGCTTCCGCAGGAGCGCGAGCGCGGAGGCCGCGCGCACGCGTTCGCGCAGCACGCGCGGCGCCGTGCGCACGTAAAAGCGCGCCAGGTCGAGCGTCGTGAGCACTTCGGCCGCCATCGCCTCGACCTGCGGCTTGCCGTTCTCGCGCGCGATCGTGCGCGCCATCTCGTCGCGCGACTCGAAGAGCAGCGCTCGGAACGCGTCGATGATCGCGAGGCGACCGGGGAGCGGCAGCACGCGCCACGTGTGGCTCGCCGTGCGAGCGCGACGGACGGCATCGTGCACCGCGAGCGCATCCGCCGCGGCGAAGCGCCGCCATACCTCGCCCGTGTTCGGGTCGCGCGACTCGACCGCTCGCGCGACGATCGTCTCCGCCTCGTGTGCGACCGTCATGCGCGCTCCCGTGTGTCGAACCACCGTGCCGGCGCGATGAGCCATCCGAGCGCGACCCCCGCGAGCGACGCGCCCCACTCGAGCGCGCCGACGGGTGCGAGCCCCACCGCCGCGGGCACACCCGCCATCGCGATCGCGACGAAGGTGATGGCGATGAGCGCGGCGCGCCACGTCCCTTCGCCCGCGCGCGCGCCGAAGAAGCCGAGCGGCAGCGCGAGCCCCGCGAGCCAGAGTGTGCCGAGCCACACGAGCGCGGGCCGCAATGCGACGGCGAACGGCACGAAGAGCATCCACCCCATCGCGGGCGTGAACGTCATCGTCACTTCGCGAAGCGGTGCGCCGAGCGCGATGCGGCGGGCGAAGATCTCGCGTCCGCCGTGCGTCAGTCCGCCCTCGACGCGCAGCGTGTCGCCCGCGCGCACGTCGCCGCCGAACCCGTCGCGCAGCACGAGCGGCGGCACGCGCAGCGCGAGATCGGCCGCGTGCAGCCGCATGCGCACGAGCACGTCGCGACCGAGCTGTCCTAGCAGGAACCCCTCCTCCGTGGGGTTCGCCATGCGCGCGATCGCCGCGACGCGCGTCGATGCGACGCGGGGCGCGGTCACCGTCGTCTGCACGGTCGCCTCGCCGGCGCGAATCGGCTCGGCGTAGCGCGGATCGTCGGGCACCGTGTCGTTGCGCAGCGGCATGCCGTTCAGCCGGAAGTCGAGCAACGCACCCGTATACGGCTCGAACTGTCGATGCTGCGGCAACGGCTGCCCGTAGAAGCGCTCGCGCGGCAGCGACGGTCGCAGCGCCCACGACGTGATCGCGACGACGATGAGCCACGCCACGCCCATCGCGATCTGCAGCCGCGCCGCCACGCGCGGCGCCGGCGTGAGCCACGCACGCCACGTCGCGCCGAGCCCGGCCCCGACCATCCCGCCGATCGTGTTCATGAGCAGATCGCCGAGCGAGGAGTCGCGGCCGGCGATGACGCGGATCTGCAGGAGCTCGATCGCGAGCGAGAGCGCGAAGCAGGCGAGCACGATGCGGCGTGCGCGCACGCCGGCGACCGCGAGCCCCGCCGCGAACGGGATGAAGAGGATGACGTTGAGCGTGACGTCGGTGCCGCCCAGCTCCCCGCACACGATGCAGATCGTGGGGAGCGGCGGCATGGGCCCGGCCTGCGGCGTCAGCGTCGCGAACAGGATCCCGGCGAGACCGAGGATGGCGAGCACGCGTCCCACCGTGCGCGCGGAGACTTGCGTCATCGCGGTCCGCCTACGTGTGTCGCGCGCGCGCATCGGTCGCGCATGATGTCGGTCCTCGGCATGCGCGTATATTATTGCCCGATGACGATGCCGCTCCGACGGATGCAGCTCGCCGCGATCGTCTTGATCCCCTTCCTCGTGCTCGCGATCGCGCACTGGCCCGTGCCGCCGCGCGCCGAGTCGGGCGATTGGGCGCAATATCTGTTGCACGCGCAGCAGATCGCGCACCGACAGTCGTACGGCGACATCGGCTACATCTTCACGCCGAACGCCTTCTTCGTCGGGCCGCCGATGCAGCCGCCCGGCCTGCCGCTCACGTTCGCGCCGTTCCTCGCGCTCGGCGTGCACGAGCTGACCGTCTTCAAGCTCATCGTCGCGCTCTCGGGGATCGCGTTCCTCGTCCTCGCACAGATGTCGCTCGCGCGCGACGGCGTCGCGAGCAACGCGTGGCTCGCGACCGCCGCGGTGCTCATGGTCGGCGCATCGCTCGAGTCGGTGTGGGCGACGAACGCGCCCGGCTCCGACTTGGGCTTCGGCGCGTTCATCTGGGCCGCCATCTACATCGCCGATGCGCCCGGGCGGTGGGAGTGGAAGCGTGCCGCCGCGATCACGATCCTCGGGCTGCTCGCGATGTCGTACCGCTTCGTCGGCGTCGCGATCGTGCCGACGGCCATCCTCTACGCCGTGCTGCGCCATCGCACCGTGGGCCGCTGGGTGTTCGCGGCGCCGGCGATCTGGTGCGCGGGCGGCCTCGCGGCCGCGGCGAAGCTCCGCTTCCGCCTGCCGTTCCTCGAGGCGCGCGTCCACTCGTTCACGGAGCTCCTTTGGCAGCTGCAGGACGGGGCGCGACGCTTCGTCGATGCGGTCCTCGAGCTGACGCTCTATCCGCTCCCGTCGAAGGTCGCGAACCAGGGCTATCACGTGCTCGTGCTGGCGCTGCTCGCGATCGGCGTGCTCCTGCTCCTTCGCCGCTTCCGCATCACCTTCCTCAGCTGCTTCGCCGTCGCGTACACGGGGCTGCTGATGGCGGCGCCCATCGCGACGCCGCGCTACTGGTGGCCGCTCTATCCGCTGCTCGCGCTCGCGATCGCGGAAGCGGTCGCCTGGATCGCGGGGCTCGTGCTGCGGAGCGCCGAGTGGCGCGCGCGTGCACCCGCGCTCGCGTTCGGCGTCGTGGCGCTCATCGTCGCCGCCTCGAGCGCGCGCATCCTCGCCGCGCCGAGGCCGCCCACGCTCCTCGGCAGCGCGGATGCGCGCGCGCTTTTCGATACGCTGCGTGTCGACGCGGCACGCGAGCCGGTGCGCGCCTACTTCGTGAATCCGCGCGTGCTCACGTGGCTCACGGGGATCCCCGCGATGCCCCTCGTGGAGACGCCGCGCGAGGAGCTCCTGGCCGAGCTGCGCAGCAACGGCATCACGCACGTGGTCGAGGGCTCCATGGGGCTCGCCGACGCCGCCGACGACTCCCTGCGCATGGCGGTGCGCGATCACCGCGACCTGTTCGCGCCCGTCTACCGCAACCGCGCGTTCGTGCTCTATCGCCTGCGCGCGGACACGGCCGCGCACCGAGGCCCGTGACGCGCACCGACCTCCGCGTCGACTGGCGCGACGCCGCGCTCGTCGCGCTCGCGTTCCTACCGTTCCTCGCGCTCGTGGCCGTGCACTGGCGACTCGCGCCCGCGGTCTGGGCCGGCGAGTATGCCCAGTACATCCTCGGCGCGAAGTCGCTGATCTCGGGGCAGGGGTTCACGACCCCCGGCTACATCTACAGCCCGTACAATCCGCTCAGCGCGCACCCGCGCCCCGGGCTCACGATGGCGCTCGTGCCGATCGTCGCGATCTTCGGCACGCACAGCATCATGCTGAAGGTGACGATCGTCGTCATGGGGCTCGTGTTCCTCGCGATCGTCGGCTTCTACGTCGCGCATCACGAGGGCCGATGGTACGCGCCCGCGGTCGTGCTGCTCACCGGCGTCGCCGTGGAGGTCGCGTACGGCACGAACGCCGTGCTCCCCGACCTGGGCTTCTGCGCGCTCCTGTGGGCCGTGATCGCCATCGCCGACGCGCCCGGCGATCCCACGTGGCGACGAGCCGCGCTCATCACGGTGCTCGGCTTCGCGGCGATGTCGTTCCGATTGCCGGGGATCGCGCTCCTGCCGGCGATGCTCCTCTTCTCGGTGCTCGAGACGCGGCCCGCGCGTCTCTGGTTCCTGGCGCCGGTCGTCTGCTGGCTCGCGGCGCTCCTCGCCGCCTCGTCGATCCTCGGCAAGGTCGCGCCGCTCGACGAGAGCTCGGGGAGCCTCGACTGGCTCGTGCGTCTCTTCCTCGCGAACCTGAGCCAGTATCCGCCGCTCATGCTCGACGCGGCGCTCGCGCCGCTCTCGTCGAACGTGGGGAACACGATCTTCCGCGCGATCGCCGCGGTGCTGACGCTCGTCGGTCTCGCGCGGTGGATCCGCGAGGGCCGCAGCACGTTCGCGGGCGCGTTCTCGATCATCTTCACGCTCCTGCTGCTGATCGCGCCGACGCGCGACGTCCGCTACGTGTGGCCGCTCTATCCGCTGATCGCGCTCTGGTTCGCGCGCGGCCTCACCACGGTGCTCGCGCCGCTGGCGCGACGGCTGCAGTGGCGCGAGCCGGAGCGCCTCACGCTCGCCGCGTTTGCGCTCATCGCCATCGTCACGACCGTGCGCGTCAGCGGTCGATCCGATCCGCCCACGCTGCTCGATCGCGCCGACACGCAACGCGTCTTCGCGAAGCTGCGCGACATGCATCGCACGGCGCCGATTCGCGTGATGTTCGCGGCCCCGCGCATCCTCACCCTCGAAACCGGCGTCCCGGCGATGGGGACGCTCCAGGTGCCGGAGCGGGTGCTGTTCGCCGAACTGCGCCGCACGCGCATCACGCACATCGTCCTCGGCTCGTTCGGCTTCCCGTCGCAGCTGACCGATTCGCTCACGGCCGCGATCGGCCGGAACCCCGAGCGGTTCCGCGCCGAAGAGACGGATCCCGCGTACACGCTCTGGCGCGTGCTCCCCGAGGGAACTCCGGGGCGCTGACGCTCAGCTCGCGCGGCGCGCGCGACCGACGATGTGCAGGTCGAGCGTCTTCCGGCAGTACCGCTCGAGCATGAGCGCGCGCACGCACGTCGCGCTCAGTGTTGCCACCGCCGTGCCGATCAGGCCGAACTGATAGGTCAGCGGGATCGTCAGCGCGATGTTCACGACGGCGCTGATGCCGATGAAGCGCGCCGCGGCGTTCTGCCGGCCGGTCATGGTGAGCAGCGTGCCCGCGGTGCCACCGACGATCGCCGCCACGAGCTGGCTCACCGTGAGCACGACGAGCACCGGATACACGGGCGTGAAGCGCGGCCCGTAGAGCCCGAGCCCGATGCGTCCGAGCAGGATCAGCCCGAGCGCCACCGGGACGCCGCACAGCACGTTGAGCTTCGCGATCGTGCGCAGGAGGCGCTGCAGCTCGTCGTGATTCCCGCGCGCGTGCAGCCGCGACATCATCGGCGAGCCGACGAACGCGATCGCCTGCGACGTGAACAGCACCAGTGCCGAGATCTGGCTCGCCGCGCCGTAGAGTCCCGCGCCCGTCGTGCCCACGATCGAGCCGACGACGAGCACGTCGCTCTGCTGCTCGACCGCGAGCTGGAAGGCCGCGATGAGCACGAGCGTGAACGTCGCCCGCATCCACGCCTGCATCTCGTAGCGCGGCGACGCGTGCTTCGCCGCGGCCGGCGTCTCGCGGCGGAGCAGGTTGAGGCTCAACAGCATCGCGCTCAGCGTCGCAATGAGGTTGAAGACCATCGCCGATGCCGCATCGAGCGAGCGTCCGACGAGGCGCGCGCTCGCGAGCAGGATGAGATAGAGCAGCGGGCGGAAGATCAGGTTCGGCACCTGCGCCTCGAGCACGCGACCGAACCCGCGCAGCGACGCCCCCGAGACGATGAGCACGGCCGTCGCCACGAGCAGCGGCGACGCGATCACCGCCGTCGTCGAGATGTTCGTCCCGAAGCGCGCGCTGAAGAGCAGCACCACGCCCGCGCCGAGGAGCGCCGTCGCCGTCGATGCCGTCGTCACGATCTCGAAGCAGCGGCGCAGGAAGCCGCGCAGGAGCGACCACTGCTCGAGCGCGCTGTAGGCGCCGATGTGCCGGATCGCCGTCAGGTCGAACTCCAACTTCCCGAACAGCAGCGCGGTGTTGAGCCACGCGAGCACGTAGAGGTAGACGCCGTACTCCTTCACGCCGACCGTGCGCGCGATCGTCAGCTGCAGAACGAAGCCGAGCGCGTAGCCGGCGATCTGCGTGAGGAACGACGTGACCGCGCCTTCGGCCACGACGCGCCCGCTCGCATCGAGCCCCATCCGTGCGACGAGGCGTCGCAGCAGCGAGGCGTCGGGGCCGCTCGCGGCCGAGATCGACGGAACGGGGACGGTCTTCACGCGTTCACGCGGCGCCGGCCATGTTCGCCCGGGATGCCTCGTCGCGCGCCGCATCCGCTTCCTCCAGCCGACGCACGATCCGCTCGGCGGCATGGCCGTCCCAGCCAGCGGGTGCGTGATGCCCCGCCGGCGCGCGCCCCTGCGCATCCGCGTCGCGCCACGCCGCCACGATCCCGGCGCTCGTGAGCGGCCACGGCGCGAGGCGATTCGTTCCCTCGCTGATCGTGATCGGGCGCTCGGTCTGCTCGCGCAGCGTCACGCACGGCACGCCGAGCACCGTCGTCTCTTCCTGCACCCCGCCCGAGTCGGTGAGCACGGCGCTCGCGCGGTCGAGCAGCGCCAGCATCTCGAGGTAGCCGAGCGGCTCGGTGACGTGCAGTCGGGTCAGCGCGCTCTCGAGGCCGAAGCTGCGGACGCGCTCGCGCGTGCGCGGATGTAGCGGCAGCACGACCGGTCGCCGCTCGGCGACCGTCGTGAGCCCGCGCAGGATGATCTCGAGCTGTCGCGATCGTCGACGTTCGACGGGCGATGCAGCGTGCTCACCACGTATGGGGCGTCGCCGAGGTCGAACGGAAGCGGCAACGCGCGCGCGCGCGGCAGCACGTGCAGCAGCGTGTCGATCATGACGTTCCCCGCGAACGCGATGCGCGCGGGCTCGATCCCCTCGGCGAGCAGGTTCGCTCGTGCATCCTCGGAGGGCAGCAGCAGCAGGTCGCTGATGCGGTCGACGAGGACGCGGTTCACCTCTTCGGGCATCGTCCAGTCGCGGCTGCGGAGTCCCGCCTCGACGTGCGCGAGGCGCGTCGGCAGCTCGGCGCGGAGCTTGGCGACGACGAGCCCGCACGCGAGCGTCGAGTTCACGTCGCCGACGACGACGACCCAGTCCGGACGCGTCTCGAGCAGCACCGGCTCGAAGGCGGTCATCGTGTTCGCCGTCTGCACCGCGTGCGTGGCCGAGCCGACGCGCAGGTGGTGATCCGGCTCCGGGATGTCGAGGTCGCGCAGGAAGGCGGCCGACATGGAGTCGTCCCAGTGCTGCCCGGTGTGGACGAACACGTGCTCGTGCCCCGCCGCGGCGATCGCGCGGAAGATCGGCGCGACCTTCATGAAATTCGGACGCGCGCCGGCGACGACCAGGATCTTCATCGGGGAGGTCAGGGGAGAGAGCGCTGAGGTGGGCGCGCGCATGTCGTCGTCGCGCGCGGGGTGCAAGCGGTGGACCCGGCGCCGAGCGCCGCAGATCGATGGTTCACCGTGAAAGTATCGGGTCGAGAAGACCGCGCGAGGCTCGGACGACGCACCTTGTTGCGCTCCGACCACACACGCTGTCGCGAGCGTCCGACGACATCGGAGCGGACCGGGAGCGCGTGGGGCGCCCCGACGAACGCGCCGTCAGTGCTCGCTCGCCACGCGCTCGAGCGCCGAGAGCAGGCGGTCGGCCTCGGGCGCACGATCGAAGCGTCCATCGCGGTTGAGCGACGTGGGGCGCGCCCCGGCGCGGAACTGCTCGACGCGCTGCGCGATCGCCTTCGCGATCGCCTCCTCATCGTCGGGCGACACGACATCCGCATCGCTCCCCGCCAGGAGCCGCGCGGTCGCGCTCCGCGGCTCGGCGAGCGCCAGGATCCAAGCGTCGAATTGTGCGTACTCGTAGACCTTGGCCGGGATCGCGAGGCTCACGTCCTGCGGCAGGCTCACGAGCATGCTCGCGCCCGCGAGGAATTCGAGCGACAGCGCCCGCGAGCGGCTCGGTCCCGAGCGGAAGAACTCGCTCAGCCGGCACTCCTCCGCGATCTTCGTCAGCGCGACGCCCTCGTACTCGCCACTGCCGATGAACTCCACGCCGAACTGCTCGGGCGTCAGTCGCAGCCGGCGCGCCGCCGTGGCCGCGGCGCGGAACAGTCCGCGTGGATCGCGTCCGACGTACAGATCGCCGGCGAACGCGATCACGAAGCGCGACCCGGCGCGCGACGGCGGCATCGTCTCGCGATCGGCGCCGTTGCGAACCGTGATGAGGCGTTCGCCGAGCTCGGGATACGTCTCGGCCAACGCGTCGCGCAGCGCCTCCGTGGTGACGACGACGAGGCGCGCCGCCCGTAGCGTGCTGCTCTCGTGATCGCCGATGACGCGCCGCCACGTCGGGCTGTCGAACTCGCGCGGCACGACCTCCTCGTGCGCCCACGGATCGCGCATGTCGACCACGTGCGGGACGCCCGCGCGTTCGGCGATGCGGCGCGCGGCGACGTGCGCCCCGTGCGGTGGGCCCGAGCTGACGATGACGTCGTAGCGCTCGCGCGACGCGATCCGCTCGCCGAACTGCGAGGCCGCCGCGATCCCCTGACGCAGGCGCGCGAGATGCTGCCGCGCCGCGAGCGAGCGAAGCCACGTCGGCGCGTGATGCGCGGTGCGCGAGGCGGACGTCACCGGTGCGCTCGGCGCCGTGCCGTCGCCGCCGCTCGAGCCCGAGCCGACGAGCCGCCGCACGAGCGGGCGCACCAGTCGCCACACGCGCTGCTCACGCCGCAGCGACGTCACGCTCGGATCCGCGAAGCCGAACAGGCGCACGCCCGGCGGCAGCTCGTGCAGGCGCGCGACGTCCACCTTCGGCAGGAAGCTCGGGTGGAGCATCACGACGTCGATGGCCCAGCCGCGGTCGTGCGCGAAGCGCGCCATGCGCAGCCATCGCAGCGTGCCGACGGCCGGACTCGGCGCGAACTCGAAGAAGACGAGCAGCATTCGACGCGTCGCCGGCGTCGCGCGCGGGGGCGATTCGTAGAACGGGGTGAGCGAGTCGGGCTCGGGCCACTTCGGCTGCGCCGTCGCCGTCGGCGTCATCGCGCGCGGCGATCCGGCCGCGCTTCCGCTGGTTGCCACTGCGAGGAACGACGTCGAGGCGCCGTGCGCGGACATCTCAGCGCGAGATGGCGGTCGCGCCAACGTCGCTCTCGGTGAGCATCCACTCCCACGTGCGACGCATGCCGTCGAGCAGCGACACGATCGGCCGGTAGCCGAGTGCCTCGTGCGCACGGTCGAGCCCCGCGAGCGAATCGCGCACGTCGCCCTCGCGCGACGGTCCCTTCTTCACGCGCACGGGGCGACCCGTCACCTGCTCGGCGAGCGCGATGAGCTGATTGAGCGAGGTCCGCTCGCCCGCGCCGCAGTTCGCGACGACGCCGTTCGCGCGCTCGGCCGGCTGGGTGCCGGCGAGCAGGTTCGCCTCGACGACGTTGTCGATGTAGGTGAAGTCGCGCGTCTGCTCGCCGTCGCCGAAGAGCTGCACCTCGAGGCCATCGCGCGCGGCGCGCAGCACGAGCGGGATGATCGCGGCGTACGGACCGTTCGGATCCTGGCGCGGACCGAAGACGTTGAAGTAGCGCAGCGCGACCGCCTCGACGAGGCCACCGCGCGCGTACGCGAGCGCGTACTGCTCGCCCGCGAGCTTCGACGTCGCGTAGGGCGAGCGCGGGAGGGGCTCGACGCTCTCCACCTTCGGCAGCACGGGCGTGTCTCCGTACACGCTGCTCGAGCTCGAGTAGACGACCCGACGCACGCCCGCGTGGCGCGCCGCCTCCAATACGTTGAGCGTCGCCGTCACGTTGTTCTCGTGCGACGCCATCGGATCCTTCAACGAGCGCGGAACGCTCGGCAGCGCGGCGACGTGGAAGACGACCTCGGCGCCCTCGACGGCGCTCCGGCAGACGCTCGGATCGCGCAGGTCGCCCTCGATGGCCTCGACCCCGTCGCCGATCGCGTCGAGGTTCGACTTGAAGCCCGTCGAGAAGTTGTCCACGACGCGTACGTCGTGGCCGAGGGAACGAAGGCGAGCAGCGATGTGAGAGCCGATGAAGCCAGCTCCCCCCGTCACGAGAGTTCGCACGTCAGAATGGGTCCGAAGGAGTGAGGTCGGGCGCTCGAGGGTCGCCGGGATGGGCGCAACCCTCGTTCCACGCCGCGCCTGCCGGTGAACCACGAGCGCCGGGCGACTCGCGAACGAGCCGCATCCTAATAGGACGCGGATGCCCCCAGCCAGTAATCTCGGCCGAGTGACCGGCACGCGTGTAGAGAAGCTGCAACGCAATGTGGGAGGGCCACCGCGCCGGAGCGCCGTGCGATGGGCCTTCTCGGCGGGAGGTGGGCGGCAAGGCTCTTGCTTTGGTCCGCGCGACCTCCGGCCGACACCATAGAGGGTCGGCGGTCGTGGATCGCTTATCTTGAGACAACTCCGCCTCGGAGCCCAGTTTGCGCGCGAGGGGGATTCACTGCGTTCACCAATCGCCCCGGTAGTCTCGACCCGTGCTGGTCGTCGCGATCGTCTCTCTGACCTCGTTGGTGGCAATCTGGCTGGTCTATCCCGTGGCGATGGGCCTCGCGTCGCTGCTCGTGCGCGCGCGACGCTCGCCGGCGGGGGCGGGGTCGCCGACGGTCTCCGTGATCCTGGCGACGCGCGAGCCCAACGCGGCGATCGCGGCGCGGGTCGCCGACCTCCGCTCGGCCGACTATCCGGCGGATCGGCTCGAGGTGATCGTGGCTCGCGATGCGGCGCGCGACCGGACGCTGGCCGAGCAGCGCACGGATGTGAGCGGGGTCACCGGCGCGCGCATGATCGACGGCGACGCGCCGGGGGGGAAGGCGTGCTCCCTCAACGCGGCGGTGCGCGAAGCGCACGGCGAGATCCTCGTCTTCGCCGACACCGCGCAGCGATTCGCCCCCGACGCGATCCGTCGGCTCGTCGATGCGCTCGGCGAGGACGAGCGGCTGGGCGCCGTCTCGGGCGCGCTGCGCATCGGGTCGGACGGACGCATCGCGTCGCCCGCAGAGCTCTACTGGCGGCTCGAGAAGTGGCTCCGCGCGCGCGAGGCGCGCGTGCACAGCACCGTGGGCGTGACGGGCGCGATCTACGCGCAGCGGCGCTCGTCGTGGCAGCCGCTCCCGGCGGGGCTCATCCTCGACGACGTCTTCAACCCAATGCGCCTCGTGCTCGCCGGGTGGCGCGTGGGCTTCTGCGAGCGCGCGGTCGCCACCGACGAGCGTCGCTTCGTCGCGGAGCAGGAGTACTCGCGCAAGGTCCGCACGCTCACGGGGAACTTCCAGCTGTGCGCATGGCTCCCGGCGATCCTGGTGCCGGTGCGCAATCCGATCTGGCTGCAGTTCGTCTGCCACAAGCTGCTGCGGCTCCTCACGCCGTATCTCGCGCTCGTCGCGGTCGTGGCGACGGCGCTCGCGCTGCCATCGCTCGTCGCGCGACTCGTGCTGCCGCTCCTGCCCGACGGCGCGGGTGTCGTGCTCGGCGTGCTCGCGGCGCTGGTGCTGCTCGCGCCGCTCGCGAGCCGGCGCGTGCGTGGCGCGCTCGCGTCGGCGATGGCGATGCAGGCGGCGGTCGTGCAGGCGACGGTGAACGGACTGCGTGGGCGCTGGGATGTCTGGAGCTGACGTGAGCGCATCGGCGAGCGACACCGCGCGCCCGGTCCGCGTGCTGCTCGTCGGCCCGTCGCTCCAGATCCTGGGCGGGCAGGCGGTGCAGCTCCAGCGGCTGATGAAGCGGCTCCGCGAGGTGGACGGGCTCGAGGTCGACTTCCTGCCGGTGAACCCGGAGTTGCCGGGGGTGCTGTCGCGGCTGCAGCGCGTGAAGTACGTGCGCACCGTGTCGACGTCGGCGGCGTACCTCGCGAGCCTCTACCGCACGATCCCGAAGTACGACGTCATCCACGCGTTCTCGGCGTCGTACTGGTCGTACCTGCTCGCGCCCGCTCCGGCGATGATGATCGCGCGCCGCTTCAAGAAGGCGGTGCTGCTCAACTACCGGAGCGGCGAGGCGCCCGACCATCTGCAGAACTGGCGCGCCTCCGCGCGCACGATGCGCCTCGCGGACGCGATCGTCGTCCCGTCGGGCTACCTCGTCGACGTCTTCGCGAAGCACGGGCTCAGGGCGCGCTCGATCTTCAACTTCGTCGAGGTCGAGAACATCCCGTATCGCACGCGCGTCGATCCGCCGCGCCCGATCTTCCTCAGCAATCGCAATCTCGAGCCGCTCTACGACGTGGAGCGCGTGCTCCGCGCGTTCCAGCTCATCCAGCGCGAGATCCCCGACGCTCGGCTCATCGTCGCGGGGGAGGGAAGCCAGCGCGCGTCGCTCGAGGAGCTGACCGCGATCCTCAAGCTGCAGCACGTGGAATTTCGGGGCCGCACGCAGCCCGAGCAGATGGCGCGCCTCTACGACGAGGCCGACGTCTATCTCAACACGCCGGTCATCGACAACATGCCGAACTCCGTCATCGAGGCGTTCGCGGCGGGTCTGCCGGTCGTGACGAGCGATGCCGGCGGCATCCCATACATCGTGCGCGATGGCGAGAACGGGACGCTCGTGCGCGCGGGCGACGAGCAGGCGCTCGCGTCGGCGGCGCTGCGCGTGCTGCGCGAGCGCGGGCTCGCCGCGCGTCTCGCGGCGCAGGCGCGCGCGGAATGTCTCGCGACGTACGTCTGGCCGGCCGTGCGCGTCGAGTGGGAGCGCACCTATCAGGAGCTCGCCGCGATCACGCGCGCGCGCGCCGCGAAGCCGTCCGCCGCGCCGATGCGGCGCGCGGAGGTCGGATGAGCGGACGTCGCGGATTCCTCTCGCTCGCGCGCAAGCTGCGCGGCCGCTCGTCGCGCGAGCTGCGTGAGCGCACGGCGCAGCGCGCGGCGGCGCTCGCGGAGCGCGCGGGTCTGCTCGACGCGCGCGAGCCGAGCGACGCGCGGCTCCTCGGATGGTTCTCGGCGTCGAGCGGAATCGATTCGATCGACGCGTGGCATCGGCACGTGACGCGCACCTTCGCGTCGCGCTGGTTCGCGTCCGCGACCGACCGCGCGCGCACCGTCGACGCGATCCGTCGTACCGATCCGGCGCGCATCGATCAGGCGGTGGACGTCGCCGAGCGTGCGATGCGCGGGCGCCTCGACTTGCTGGGGCATCGCGATCTCGACTTCGGGACGCCCATCGACTGGCATCTCGATCCCGTCTCCGGCATCCGCGCGCCGCTCGGCCACTGGAGTCGCATCGCGTATCTCGACCCGCGCGTCGTCGGGGACCACAAGGTCGTGTGGGAGCTCAACCGCCATCAATGGCTCGTCACGGTCGGCGAGGCGTACTGGTACACGGGCGATGAGCGCTACGCGCGCTTCGCCGCGGACGCGCTCCGCACGTGGCTCGACGCGAATCCGCCGAAGCGCGGCGTGAACTGGGCGAGCAGCCTCGAGGTGGCGTTCCGCGCGATCTCGTGGCTCTGGGTGATCGCGCTCCTGCGCGAGTCGCCGTCACTCGATGCGTCGCTGCTCGCGCGCATCACGAAGTCGCTCGTGATCCACGCGCGTCACCTGGAGCGCAACCTCTCGACGTGGTTCTCGCCGAACACGCACCTTACCGGCGAGGCGCTCGCGCTCTGGTTCGTCGGCACGTGTCTGCCCGAGCTCGATGGCGCGGAGGGCTGGGCGCGCGAGGGGCGCCGCATCCTGCTGGAGCAGCTGCCCATTCACGCGAGACCTGACGGCGTCTACTTCGAGCAGGCGGTCTACTACCACCGCTACACGGTCGACTTCTACACGCAGCTCCTGATCCTCGCGCGCCGCACGGATGTGCCGGTCGACGCGACCGTGATGCCGCGGCTGCTCGCGCTCGTCGAGCATCTCGCGAGCCTCGCACGCCCGGACGGCACGGTGCCGCTCTTCGGCGACGAGGACGGCGGGCGCTTCGCGTCGCTCGATGGCCGCGCGATCGACGACGTGCGCTCGCCGCTCGCGACGGCGGCGGTGCTCTTCGCTCGCGGCGATCTCGCGTGGATCGCGGGACGGCCGAGCGCGGAGCTCGTGTGGCTCCTCGGCCCCGACGCGCCGGACGCGTTCGCACGACTCGATGCGTCCGAGCCTGTCGAAGGCTCGCGCGCGTATCCCGACGGGGGCACCTACGTGATGCGCGACGGCTGGACGCGCGACGCCCTGCATCTCGTCATCGACTGCGGGCCGCACGGAACGGCGAACTGCGGCCACGCGCACGCCGACGCGCTCGCGTTCGAGCTCAGCGTCGGCGGCCGTCCGGTGCTCGTGGATCCGGGCACGTACTCGTACACGACGTCCCGCGAGGAGCGCGACGCGTTCCGCTCGACGGCGGCGCACAACACGGTCTCGATCGACGGCGAGTCGTCGTCGGCGATGGACGGGCCGTTCCACTGGGCGTCGACCGCGACGAGCGAGGTGCTCGCGTGGCATTCGTTCCAGGACGTGGACTGGTTCGAGGGGCGGCACGACGGCTACCGGCGGCTCGCCGCGCCCGCGGTACACCGGCGCGCCGTGCTGTTCGTGAAGGGCGGCTACTGGATCGTGCGCGACATCGTCGAATCGGAGGGCGAGCACGACATCGCCGCGACGTTCCAGGCGGCGCCGGACGTCTCGCTCGTCGCGAACGGTCTCGGATTCGACGCGACACGCGACGGCCATCGCGTGCTGCGCGTATGTCATTCCGAGCGGAGCGAGGAATCTCCGGCTCGTGGCGCAGCGACAGCCGCCGCCGTTTCGATCGACGAGGGTTGGGTGTCGCGTCGATATGGCTCTCGCGTGCGCGCACCACGCGCTCGCGTGGCGCTCCGCGCTCGGGGAAATACCTGTATCACGACCGCGCTCGTGCCGCGAACCTTGCACGGCGAGTGGCGCGTCGAGTTCATCGACGCGCAGCGGCTCGAGGTGCGGAATGACGCGGTGCGCGACACGATCGTGCTGCGCCAGCCGTCTGCGCCGGCCAACGTGCCGCGGTCAACCGACGATCTCGACGTCGTCACCGACGCGGACGTCTGCTGGATCCGCCGCCGCACGTCCGACGGCGCGCTCACGCACGCCATGCTCGCCGGCGGCAGCTCGCTCGAGATCCGCGTCGCCGGCGCGGATCCCGTCGTCCTCACCGCCCGTGGCGCCGCGTGCGCCCGGCGCGTCAATGGAACGTGGCTCGTCGAGGGCGAGAACGCCCGATTCGAGCAGCGCCCTTCACTCGTGACCACCTCCTAGCGATGTGCGGCATCTGCGGGGTCGCCCTCGGCCCGTCGTCCGGCCGACGTCTCGAGCAGCCGATGCTCGAGCGCATGCGCGACGTCATCGCGCACCGCGGCCCCGACGGCTTCGGTCTCTTCGTCGATGATCGCGTCGCGCTCGGCCATCGCCGCCTGAGCATCATCGATGTCGCCCACGGCGCGCAGCCCATGGCGAGCGACGACGGCGCGCTGCAGATGATCTACAACGGGGAGGTGTACAATCACCCCGAGCTGATGCGCGACCTCAAGGCGAAGGGTGTCGCGTACCACACGCACTGCGACACCGAGACGATCCTCCGCCTCTACGAGCGCCACGGCCGCGAGACGCCCACGCATCTCCGCGGCATGTTCGCGTTCGCGATCTGGGATCGCCGCGCGAAGTCGCTCTTCATCGCGCGCGACCGCTTCGGCGTGAAGCCGGTCTACTACGCGCACCTCGACGACGGCACGCTGCTCTTCGCGTCGGAGATCAAGTCGATCCTCGCGTCGGGCTTCGTCCGTGCCGCGCTCGACGTCTCGCAGCTCCCCGACTATCTCGCGAATCACGCGCCGTCCGGGGAGCGCACGATGTTCGAGGGGATTCGCCGTCTCCCCGCCGGCCACACGCTCACGTGGAGCGAGGGTCGGATCACGATCGAGCAGTTCTGGGATCTGTCCTACGGCGAGCACGAGCTGGAGGGGAGCGACGAGCACTTCATCGAGGAGTACCGCACGCGCTTCACCGACGCCGTGCGCATGCGCCTCATGTCCGACGTGCCGCTCGGAATGTTCCTCTCGGGCGGCATCGACTCCGCCGCGATCACGGCGGTCATGAGCGGTCTCGTCGACGAGCCGATCAAGACCTTCTCCGTCGCGTTCCGCGAGCGCGAGGCGAACGAGCTCCAGTACGCGCGCCTCGTCGCGAACAAGTTCGCGACCGACCACCACGAGGTCATCGTCTCGAGCGACGACTTCTTCGCCTCGGTGCCGAAGCTCGTCTGGCACGAGGACGAGCCGATGGCGCATCCATCCAGTGTCGCGCTCAACTTCGTCTCGCGCCTCGCGGCCGAGCGGGTGAAGGTCGTGCTCACGGGGGAGGGGAGCGACGAGACGCTCGCCGGCTACAATCGCTATCGCGTCACGCTCTACAACATGGCGATGGGCCGCAGCTACGAGCGGCTCACGATCCCGGCGCTTCGCAGCGCGGTGAAGAGCGGGATCGAGGCGCTGCCGGCGGGCGTCGGCCTGCGCCAGAAGCTCTCGCGCACCTTCTTCACGCGCCCCGCGTCGCTCGTCGATCTCTACTTCGAGAACTTCTCCGTCTTCGGCCGCGCGCGGCAGGCGCAGATGCTCGCGCCCGCGATGCGCGACCGCGTCGCCGGCGTCGATCCGTACGCCGCCTATCACGCCGCGCTCGCGCGCACCGACGCGCGCACGCTGCTCGACCGCCTGCTCTACGCCGACACGAAGACGTACCTGCACGAGCTTCTGATGAAGCAGGACCAGATGAGCATGGCCGCGTCGATCGAGAGCCGCGTGCCGTTCCTCGATCATCCGCTCGTCGAGTTCGCGTCGCGCATGCCGCAGCGCCTCAAGCTGCGCGGGCTCACGACGAAGTGGGTACTTCGGCAGGCGATGAAGGGCGTGCTCCCCGACGAGATCCTGTCTCGGAAGAAGATGGGATTCCCGGTGCCCGTCGGCGCGTGGTTCCGCGGCGCCTATCGCGGCATCCTCGACGAGTTCGTGCTCGGCGAGCGCGCGCTCGCGCGCGACATGTTCGTGCCCGATCAGCTTCGCTCGCTCGTGGCGGCGCACGTGTCGGGCGAAGCGAACCACTCGGAGCGTCTCTGGTCGCTCGTCAATCTCGAGGTGTGGTCCCGCGTGTTCCTCGACGGCGAGTCCGTCGAGCAGGTCCGGATGGTCTGACCTCGGCCGATGCACATTCTCTGGATCAAGACCGAGCTGCTCCACCCCGTCGACAAGGGCGGGCGCATTCGCACGTACCAGATGCTGCGCGAGCTGCGGAAGCGGCACCGCGTCACGTATCTCACGCTCGACGATGGCACCGCGAGTCCCGACGCCATCGAGCGCGCAACCGAGTACTGCCACGACGTCATCCGTGTGCCCTTCCGCACGGCATCGAAGCGGACGGCGCGCTTCTGGCTCGAGCTGGCGGGCAATGTCGTGTCGTCGCTTCCGTACGCGATCGCCAAGTATCGCGTCCCGGCGCTCGAGGCCGCGGTCCGCGCGCGCGTCGCGCGCGGCGATGTCGACGTCGTGCTCTGCGACTTTCTCTTTCCGAGCATCAACGTTCCCTCCGACCTCGGCGTCCCCGTCATTCTCTTCCAGCACAACGTCGAGGCGGCGATCTGGGAACGGCATGCGCAGGTCGCGACGAATGGCCTGCGCCGTCGTTACATGACGGAGCAGTGGCGTCGCATGCGCGCATTCGAGCGCGCGGAATGCCAACGCGTGGACCACGTCATCGCGGTGAGCGTGGACGACTGCCGCAACCTCGAGCGCGCGTACGGGCTCGATGAGGTGTCCGAGGTGCCGACGGGCGTCGACATCGACTACTTCCGCCCGCAGGGCGGCGTCGCACGCGCCGAGCACGCGATGGTCTTCACGGGCTCGATGGACTGGCTGCCGAACGAGGACGGGGTCACGTGGTTCTGCGACGAGATCCTGCCCCGCATCCAGCGCGAGATCCCCGACGCGACGTTGTCCATCGTCGGACGCTCGCCATCGCGCGCGATCCGCGAGCTCGCGGAGCGACACGCCGGCGTCGAGGTGAGCGGCTCCGTGCCCGATGTGCGCCCCTACATGGAGGGCGCGAGCGTCTTCGTGATTCCGCTCCGGATCGGCGGCGGCACGCGCCTCAAGGTCTACGAGGCGATGGGCATGGAGATTCCGATGGTCTCGACGACGATCGGCGCCGAGGGACTGCCCGTGCGCGACGGCGCCGACCTGCTCATCGCCGACGACGCCGACGCCTTCGCCGCGAGCGTGATTCGCCTCATGCGCTCGAGCGAGCTGCGCACCCGGCTCGCCGACACGGCCGCCGCGCGCGTGCGCGCCGAGTTCGGATGGGATGGCGTCGCCGAGCGGTTCGCGGCCATCTGCGAGCGCGTCGTTGCGCAGCGTGCCGCGCGCCGGGAACCGACGTCGCGCGCGCGGTCCGCCATCGCGACGCTCCAGCCCGAGAGCGCGCGTGAGTGACGCCACGGGTCGTCCGCGCGTGCTGCTCATCGCGCACCAGGAAGCGCCGCTGCACTGGGACGGGCTCGCGCGCTGGATCGCGACGTGGGCGACGCTCGCCGGCGTCGAGATTCTCCAGGAACCGTCCAACCTCAAATGGAAGCGACTGAAGCGTGAGCGGCGGCGCGTGGGGACCGCACGCCTGCTCGATGTCCTCGCGTTCCGATTCTGGTATCGCGTCTTTCATGCGACCGGCGACGAGCGATGGAAGGACACGCGACTCGGCGCGCTTCGCCATCGCTTCCCAGCCGTCGACGCCCCGACGTTGGTGACGCCGAGTCCGAACTCCGCCGAGTCCGAGCGCTTCATCCGTGACGCGCGACCCGATATCGTGATCGCGCTCTGCAAGAACCTCATCAAGGAGAGCGTCTTCTCGATCCCCACGAGCGGCACGTTCGTGCTGCATCCGGGCATCTGTCCGGAATACCGGAACGCGCACGGCTGCTTCTGGGCGCTCGCGTCGGACGACCTGGAGCGCGTCGGCATGACGCTGCTCCGGATCGACAAGGGGATCGACACCGGCCCGGTGTTCGGCTGGTTTCGCTACGCGTTCGATGAGGTGAACGAATCGCACATCGTCATCCAGCATCGCGTCGTGCTCGACAACCTCGACGCGATCGCGGCGAAGTTCCTCGCGATCTGGCGCGGCGACGCGCGGCCGATGCCGGTCGCGAATCGCGGGTCGGCGGAGTGGGGGCAGCCGTGGTTGACGAAGTGGCTGCGCTGGAAGCGAGCGGCGCGCCTGCGCGCGCGCGCACGTCACGAAGCCGCGCCCGTCTGATCGCGATGCGGACGATCGCGCTCGAGTACCACGACATCATCGGCAACGGCGACTTCGCGTCCAGTGGATTCGCCGACGCCGGCGCCGCCTCGTACAAGCTCACCGCCGCGAACTTCGGCGCGCATCTCGAGGCCGTCGCGCGCGAGTGCGCGCAGCGAAGCTCCGTCGGGGCGCCCGTGACGCGATTGTCCGTCGACGCCGACTCCCCCGCAGTGCTGTTCACCTTCGACGATGGCGGCGCCTCGGCCGTGGACGCAGCCGAGATGCTCGATCGCCGCGGGTGGTGTGGCCACTTCTTCATGACCACCGACTACGTCGGCGCCGCTGGCTTTCTCGATCCCGCCGCGCTCCGGGCGCTGCACGAGCGAGGTCACATCGTCGGGAGCCACTCCTGCTCGCATCCGACGCGCATGTCGGCCTGCTCCATCGCCCAGCTTCGCGACGAGTGGCGCCGGAGCGCCGACGTGCTCGCGCAGATCCTCGGCACCGAGACGCGCGTCGCGTCGGTCCCGGGTGGCTATTTTTCCCGCGCCGTCGCGGAGTGCGCGGCCGAGGCGGGGATTCGGTGGCTGTTCACGTCCGAGCCAACCAGCCGAACCTCTGTGATGGATGGCTGTCGCGTCATCGGGCGATACACGCTTCGGCGCGGGCACGATGCGACCGTGGCGGCCGCACTCGTGCGTCGTGCGTCCACCGCGCGCGTACGGCAGCTCGTCGCCTGGGAAACAAAGAAGCTCGCGAAGCGGCTCGCGGGGCGAGCCTATCTTCGTGCACGATCACTGGTGTTCGACCGCTCCCGTTGAGCCTCTCACCTCATCCAATGTCTCTCTCCGTTTCCGTCTTCGGCCTCGGCTACGTCGGCTGCGTCTCGGCCGCCTGCTTCGCGAAGGAAGGGCATATCGTCGTCGGCGTCGATGTCAGCCAGGCGAAGGTCGACATGATCAACGCCGGGCACGCGACGATCGTCGAGCACGGGATCGGTGAGCTCGTCTCGGAGATGCGCGCGAACGGGCGCCTCTCCGCCACGACCGACGTCGCCGATGCGGTGCACCGCACCGACCTGTCGCTCATCTGCGTCGGCACGCCGAGCCGCTCGAACGGCTCGCTCGACCTCTCCTACGTCGAGCGCGTGTGCACGCAGATCGGTGAGGCGCTGAAGACGAAGAGTGCTCGCCACACCGTCGTCGTGCGCAGCACCGTCCTGCCGGGCTCCACGCACGAGGTCGCGCAGCCCGCGCTCGAGCGCGGCTCCGGCAAGAAGGCGTATACGGACTTCGGCCTCGCGATGAACCCCGAGTTCCTCCGCGAGGGCACGTCGATCAAGGACTTCTACGATCCGCCGTTCACCATCGTCGGCACGGAGGACGAGGAGACCGCCCGCATCGTCTCGTCGATCTACGCCGGCGTGCCGGGCAAGACGCACGTCGTCACCACGCGCGTCGCGGAGATGGTGAAGTACGCCTGCAACTGCTTCCACGGGCTCAAGGTCGGCTTCGCGAACGAGATCGGGAACGTCTGCAAGGCGCTCGGCGTCGACTCGCACGAGGTGATGAAGATCTTCGTCGAGGACACGAAGCTGAACATCTCGCCCTACTACCTGCGCCCGGGCTTCGCGTTCGGCGGCTCGTGCCTGCCGAAGGATCTCCGCGCGGTCACGTACAAGGCACGCACGCTCGACGTGCCGACGCCGATCCTCGAGGCGACGCTGGCGAGCAACGAGAAGCAGATCCAGCGCGCGTACGACATGGTGATGGCCGCCGGGAGCCGGAAGGTCGGGGTGCTCGGACTCGCGTTCAAGTCGGGCACCGACGACCTGCGCGAGTCGCCGATCGTCACGCTCATCGAGCGTCTGATCGGGAAGGGGATGCAGATCTCGATCTACGACCGCGAGGTCACGCGCGCGCGATTGATCGGCGCGAACAAGGAATACATCGAGAAGGAGATCCCGCACATCTGGTCGCTGATGCGCGGCTCCGTCGAGGAAGTGCTCGACGACGCGGAGACCGTCGTCATCGGCAACGGCTCCCCCGAGTTCCGCACCGCCGAGTCGCGACTCGGCAACGGCCAGATCGTCGTCGATCTGGTGCGCGCGTTCGGCAGCCGCACGAGCGACGGCACGACGTACGAGGGCATCTGCTGGTGACGCGATCGCGCGTGCGTCCCGTACGCGTGCTCTCGTGTCTCGACAATTTCCAGATCGGCGGGACGGAGCTCAATGCGCTCCGCACCGCCGAGCATCTCGACCCCTCGCGCGTCGAGCTCTCGGTCGTCTCGCTCCAGAAGGACGGGCCGCTCCGCGCGCGCTACGACGCGCTCGGCGTCCCGATGACGCACTGGCCCGTCGCCGGCGTCGCGCGGCCCTCCACCATCTCGCGCGGATGGGCGTTCAGCCGATTCGTGCGTGAGGGCGGCTTCGACGTCGTGCACTGTCACGACGTCTACACGAACATCCTCTTCGCGCCGTTCGCCCGACTCGCGGGCACGACGTCGGTCATCGCCAGCCGTCGTTGGTGGACCGAGGTGCCGCGCGATGCGCTGCGCGTGCTCAATCGCTGGGCGTATCGCAGCGCGCATCGCGTGCTCGCCAACAGCGAGTCGGTCGGACGCCTGCTCGTCGAGCGCGAGGGTGTGCCCGCATCCCGCCTCGTGATCGTCCCGAACTTCGTCGACGACGATGCGTTCGACGAGCCCGATCCGCGCTTCGTCGCGCAGGCGCGCGCGGAGCTCGGGCTGGGGGCCGAGCACCAGGTCGTCGGCATCATCGCGAATCTGCGTCCGATCAAGCAGCACGCATTCCTGCTCGATGCGATCGGACGAATCGCGAGCGCGTGGCCGATGCTGCGCGTGGTGTTCGTCGGCGAGGGCAGCACGCGCGCGGAGCTCGAGCGGCAGGCGAGTGCATTGGGAATCGCTAACCGCGTGATCTTCGCCGGCACGCGACCACACTCGCCGAGCTACCACCAGACGTTCGACATCTCGACGCTCGTCTCGCGCGGCGAGGGCTTTCCGAACTCCGTCGTCGAGGCGATGGCCGCCGCGAAGCCCGTGGTCGCGACCGGCGTGGGCGGCATCGTCGACGCCGTCGTCGACGGCGAGACGGGCACGCTCGTGTCCTCCGGTGATGTGGATCACCTCGCGCGCGCCATCGACGCGCTGCTACGCGATCCCTCGCGTGCGCGCGCCATGGGCGAGGCCGGGCGTCGTCGCGCCATGTCGCTCTATCGGAGCGAGTCGGTGCTCGAGCGACTGTACCAGCTCTACGACGCGATCGCGCGGCGACGCTGATGTGCGCGCGCGGACGCGCGCGATTCCACATGTAGGCTTGCTCACGTGACGGGCCGCCACTACTCTGGTCGCGCGCTCCGTACGCCCGCGCCAGAATGACGCGAGCGGCGGCGCACGCCCACCGCCGTGCTCCTCCTCATGCTCCGCTCTCTCTCCAGCGCCCTCACGCTCGGCATGTGCGTCGGCTGTTCCGTGCTCTGCGGTCCGGAGTCGGCGCAGCCCGAGCCGCGCGCGAACGCTCGCATCGTCCTCGCCGATTCGCTGACGTACGAGCTGCCGCCCGACTATCGGATGCCCGTCGACGAGACCGACGACAATCCGAACACGCCGGCGTTGCCGCAGCAGTACGTGAACACGACGTTGGTGCCGCCGACGGGGAAGACCATCAAGGTCGACGCGGGCGACAACCTGCAGCGCGCGCTCGATCGCGCGAAGCGCGGCGACGTCATCTCGATCGCGGCCGGCGCGACGTTCACCGGCAACTTCATTCTGCGCGCGAAGCCGGGCACCGCGTCCGATGGGTGGATCATCATCCGCACGTCCGCGCCCGACGCCGCGCTGCCGCCCGAGGGCACGCGCGTCGATCCCGCGACGCACGCCGCGTCGATGCCGAAGATCATGACCGCGGAGCGGAGCCTGCCCGCGATCAAGGTCGAAGCGGGCGCCAGCGGCTATCGCCTCATCGGCCTCGAGGTCGGCATCGATCCGTCGATCGCGCAGCTCAATGGCATCGTGCAGCTCGGTGACGGCTCGAGCGCGCAGAACGCGATGGAGCTCGTGCCGTCGTATCTGATCCTCGATCGCGTCTACGTGCACGGGCATCCGTCGGTCGGTCTGCAGCGCTGCGTCGCGCTCAACGGCGCGTGGACCGCGATCATCGACAGCTACCTGAGCGAGTGCCACGGCAAGGGCTTCGACTCGCAGGCCATCGGCGGATGGAACGGGCCGGGGCCGTTCAAGATCGTCAACAACTATCTCGAGGGATCCGGCGAGAACATCATGTTCGGGGGCGCCGATCCGCACATCGCGAACCTCATCCCGTCCGACATCGAGATCCGGCAGAACCGCATCGCCAAGCCACTCTCGTGGAAGGGCGTGTGGTCGGTGAAGAATCTGCTCGAGCTCAAGAACGCCCGCCGGGCGCTCATCGAAGGCAACGTGCTGGAGAACAGCTGGGCGGATGGACAGGTCGGCTTCGCGGTGCTCTTCAAGTCGGTGAACCAGGCCGGCGGATGTCCGTGGTGCGGCACCACCGACGTCACGTTCCGCTACAACGTCGTGCGCAACGCCGCGGCGGGGATGACGATCGCCGCGCACCCCGAGCAGTTCCCGGTCGTGCCGTCGTCACGCTATCTCATCACGCAGAACGTCTTCCAGGACATCGGCACCGCGAACGGCACGTCGAACGGTCGCATGTTCATGCTGCTCGGCGGGCTCACGGACGTGGCGATCACGCACAACACGGCGATCCACAACGCATTCAGGGGATCGGGGCAGTTCATCTACATGGACGGCGGCAAGGATGCGCCGGGGTCGGGTCTCGTCATCCGCGACAACGTCGCGACGTGGGGCGGGCCGTACGGCGCGGTGATGGGGAAGGGGCGCGGCACCGCGGCGCTCTCGGCCTTCAGCTCATCGTGGACGTTCGAGGGGAACGTGATCATCGGCCTGCCGCCGCAGTTCCAGAAGGACTATCCGTCGCGCAACTCCTACGTCGGCGGGGCGCCCGCCGGCGTCGTCGATTGGAAGCTCTCCGCGGCGGGCGGCGGCGTCGGCGCCGATCTGTCGAAGGTGAAGGCGGCGCTCGCGAAGATCGACATTCCCTGAGCGCGAGCGTGCCGGATGCGGCGAGGGGCCGGTGGACTTCGAAAGAAGTCCACCGGCCCCTCGTCGTTGCTGCCGCGATGATCAGGGAATGCGGCTGATCAGCGAGTTGAGCGTCGCGAAGTCGGCGCCAGGATCGGTGCCGTCGCTCGCGCTGCGGGAGTACGGGCTGCCGCTCGACAAGCGGTAGTCGGCCGCCGCGCTGTTCACGAAGGACACGAGTCCGAGGTTGTTCGGGTAGCCGTTGTTCGTGGGATACGTCCCCAGCAGGTTGCTCGGCATGCCGATCACGACGTTCCGCTCGAACGCGTAGCGGGCGCTGAAGGCGCCGAGTGCCGGCGCGCCCTGCGTCGTGTTGCCCATGACGGCGCCCCACGGACCGCCCCACGTGCCGACGTTGTCGCGGATGACCATGTTCTGGCCCGGCTGGTCGCCGCCGATGTCCATGTACAGGAACTGGCCGGATCCGCTGAACGTGTTGTGGATCCCGGTATTGTGCACCACCGCGACATCGTTCAGCCCACCGAGGAGCATGAACATGCGACCGTTGTCCGTACCGTTCGCGTGGCCCACGCCATCGAGCAGGTTGTGCGTGATGAGGATGCGCGTCGCGGGGATCGTCGGATACGTCTCCGGGTGCGAAGCGATGTTGACGCCCGCCGCGGAGTTGCGGATCACGTTGTAGCGGAACGTGACGTCGCTGGTGCCGCACCATGGGCAGTTGCCGGCCTGGTTCACGGACTTGAAGAGCACCGCGAAGCCGACCTGTCCATCCGCCCAGCTGTTCTCGAAGATGTTGCCCTCGACGAGCACGCGGCGCGCGTTCTTGAGCTCGAGCAGATTCTTCGCCGTCCACACGCCCTTCCAAGCGAGCGGCTTCGAGACACGGTTCTGACGAATCTCGATGTCCGACGGGATGAGGTTCGGGACCGCGGGATCCGCGCCGCCGAAGAAGATGTTCTCGCCCGCGCCCTCGAGATAGTTGTTCACGATCTTGAACGGACCCGGGCCGTTCCAGCCGATCAGCGCCTGCGAGTCCGAACCCTGCGCGTGGCACTCGCTGAGGTAGCTGTCGAGGATCGCCGTCGCCGCACCGTTGAGCGCGACGCAGCGCTGCAGGTTGAGCGTGGAGTTGCCGTGCACGTACGAGCGATCGAGGATCAGGTTCGACGGCACGAGGCTCATCGAGTTCTGCGCGCCGGAGCCGTCGCCGAAGTGCACGAGGGCGTTCAGGATCGCGACGCCGGGCGCCGCGGTGATCTCGAGACCGATCAGACGGTAGCCGTTCGCCATCGCTTCCGTCTTGAACGTCGCGGCGTTGGCGCCGGGCGTCTGGATCTTCGGGAAGAGCGACGCGTGCGACGGGCCGACGCGCGTACCCGGCGCCGGGAGGTTCGCATCCGGCGTCGACGTGCGGATCGTGATCCAGCCGTTCGCCGCCGTGCCGGCCTTGTTGCGCAGGATGTACGCGCCGGTGAACGTCGCGCCGGCCTGCACCAGGATCTGGTCACCGCGCTTCGCGCTGTCGATCGCCGCCTGCAGGCTGCCGCCGGCGTTCACGACGAGCGTGCGCCCCGGCGAGGGGACGTACGTGGTGTTGAGGTAGACCATCGGCTGCTGCGGCACGACCGCGGCGAGACCCGAGATCGGACCGTTCGGCGCGGTCGGGGTCGAGCCCGCGGCGACGGTGAGCGCCTTGGTGCCCGTGACGCCCTGCACGTCCGCCGTGATCGTGGCGCTACCCGCCGCCACGCCGGTCACGAGACCGCTCGAGGAGATCGTCGCGACCGACGTCGCGCTCGAGCTCCACGTGATCGTGCGACCCGAGAGCACGTTCCCGGCCGCATCCTTCGCGACCGCTGTCGCCTGCGTCGTCTGACCGGTGGTGATGCTCGACGAGTTGAGCGACACCGTGACCGTGGAGACCGGCGCCGTCGAGGCGGCGGTGACCGTGAGGTTCGCCGAGCCGGTGATCGAGCCGCTCGTGCCGGTGATGACCGCGCTGCCCGCGGCCACGCCCGTCACCACGCCCGACGCTGAGACCGTCGCGATCGCCGTGTTCGAGCTGCTCCACGTGACCGCGCCCGACGTGACCTTGCCGGTGGAGTCGGTCAGCGTCGCCGTGGCCTGCGTCGTCGTGCCGGCGGTGATGCTCGCCGCGGCGAGCGCGACCGCGACCTTGGTCGGCGGCGGCGGCATCACCACGAGATCCGCCGTCCCGGGCACGCTGTCGACAGTCGCGGTGACCTTGACCGTGCCAGCGGTCTTCGCGGTCAGCAACCCGGCGCTCGAGATGCTCGCGACGCCGAAGTCACCACTCTTCCACGAAACGGGTCGGCCGTTGATCGGCTTGCCCGACGCGTCGAGCGGGGTCGCGGAGAACTGCGCGGTCTGACCCGCCTTCAGCGTGACCGACGCCGGCGACACGTTCACCGTCGTCGTCTTGGGTGCCGTCACCGTCAGCGGGGCGCTGCCCGTCTTGCCGCTCACGATCGCGGAGATCGTGACGCTGCCGGCGGCGACCGCGGTCACGACACCCGTCGAGTTCACGGTGGCCAGCGCGGGGTTGCTGCTCTGGAACGAGACCGTCGCGCCGGTGACCGTCTTGCCCGTCGAGTCCGCGGCCGTCGCGACGGCCTGCGTCGTCTGGCCGATCAGGAGGCTCGAGGCGTTGAGCGTCACCTTGACCGAAGCGACCGGCGCCTGGGACGCGGTCGTGACGGTGATTGCCGCCGTCGTCGACTTGCCTTCGCTCGTGACGGTGATCGTCGCGTTGCCGACGGCGACCGCGCTCACGAGACCGCTCGAGGAGACCGTCGCCACGGCGGGCGCGGAGCTCGCGTAGGTGATCAGGCGGCCCGACAGCGTCGCGCCGCTCGCGGACAGCGTCGTCGGCGTCAGCTGCAACGTCTGTCCGAGCACGACCGACGCGCTCGCGGGCGAGACCTTCACCGTCGCGACCGGCGTCAGCGTGACCGTCAGCGTGGCCGAGGCGCTCTTGCCGCCGGCGCTCGCGGTGACGGTCGTGGTGCCGGCGCTCTTGCCGGTCAGGAGACCGGTCGAGGACACGCTCGCCAGCCCGAAGTCACCGGTGGCGTACGTGGTGGACACGCCCGGGACGGCGACGCCGTTCGCGTCGACCGCGACACCGGAGAGCTGCACCGTCGACCCGACTTCGACCGAGACCGGCGTCGGCGTGAGCTTCACGGCGCTGACCGTCGACGACATCACGAGCACGGTCGCGGAGTCGATCGTCTTGCCGACGCTCGCGCGGACGCGTGCGGTGCCCACCTTGAGGCCCGTCACGTAGCCGCTCGTGCTGACCTTCACCGTCGTCGAATCGCTCGACGACCAGATCGTCGGATTGCCCGACGTCTTGCCGGTCACGCTCACGGCGAGCTGCACCGACTTGCCGACGAGGAGGGTGTCGACGCGCGGGGAGACGCGGACGGAAAGCCCTTCGTCGATCACCGGAACCGAAGGCGCACTCGGACCAGTGGCATCACCGGCGCCGGCACCGCCGCAGGATGCGAGGACCACGCACGCGGCGCCGAGCGCCACGACACTGCTGAAACGCGAAAGCATCTTTCCCCCTCTCTGGGACCGTTCGGCGGCTCAGCCGGCTTGGCGCAGAGAGGACTCGGCGCGTTAGCCCTGGAGCTTTGCGTCCCCGACTTTCGACGGGTTTGCCTTTGTCGCTGGACCTCCCGAGAGGGAGGCGAGCACGACGTGAAGTTGGAACGAAGACCTGGTTCTCCGTCCGCACCGATTAAACGACGAGCCCGGGTATACGTCACGGGTCTCACGACATTGTAAGTAGAGTAGTCGTAACGTGATACGAGAGCACGCCCATCTGTGACGACGAGCACCGGGCGGCCGTGTCGGACGCCGCGAACTGGTGCGAAAAAGGGCGGCGCGCCATCGGCGCGCCGCCCTCCATTCGTGACCTCGTCGTCGCCGCGCGTGACGCGCGGGCTCGGACGCGAACGCTCCGCGATCAGGGCAGCGTCGCGTTCAACGTCTTCGCCGTGAGCGTCGGCATGTCGACGCCCGGATCGGCGCCGTTGAATCCCTTGCCCTTGAACGGACTGAGCGAGGAGAGCGTGTAGTCGCTGAGCAGCGGGTTCACGAAGCCGACGGTCGCCATCAGAAGCGGATAGCTGTTTCCCGTCGCACCGCTCGGATAGAGGTTCACGTAGGTCGAGGGCAGTCCGATGACGACGTTCCGCTCGAAGGCGAACGGCGTGTTGAACCACCCGAGCGCGTTGCCGCCCTGCGTGACGCCATTCCCCATCACCGCGCCCCAGGGACCGCCCCAGGTTGCGATGTTGTCGCGGACCGTGAGGTTCTTGCCGGCCGCGTCGGACCCGAGGTCCATGTAGATGAACTGGCCGGTGCCGCTGAAGGCGTTGTGGATCGCGGTGTTGTTCGTGATCACGACGTCGTTGAGCCCACCGAGCAGCAGGAACATGCGGCCGTTCGACGTGCCGTTGTTCGAGCCGACGTTCTCGAACAGGTTCTGCGTGATGTTGAAGCGCGCGGCGGAGACCGCGGGATACTGCTCCGGGTGCGCGGCGATGTTGATGCCGGCCGCCGCATTGCGAACGATGTTACTGCGGAACGTGACGTCGGAGGTCGTGCACCACGGGCAGCCACCGGCCTGGTTCACGCCCTTGAACAGCACGGCGAAACCGACCTGACCCGCGAACCAGCTGTTCTCGAACACGTTCCCCTCGATCAGCACTCGGCGCGCGTTCTTCGTCTCGAGCAGGTTCTTGATCACCCACGCGCCCTTCCACGAGAGCGGCTTGTAGATGTAGTTGTGACGGATCTCGATGTCGGACGGGATCAGGTTCGGGATCGCCGGATCGGCGCCGCCGAACATGATGTTCTCGCCCGAGCCCTCGAGCCAGTTGTTCTCGATCTTGAACGGGCCCGGTCCATTCCAGCCGGCGATCGCTTGCGCATCGAAGCTGCCGCCGTGGCACTCGCTCAGATAGCTGTCGATGATGGCCGTTGACGCCGAGTTGAGGCCGAGGCAGCGCTTCGTGTTGACCTGCGGCTGCCCGTGGATGTAGACGCGATCGAGCACGATGTTCGTCGCGATGTTCGTCAGCGAGTTCTGCGCGAAGCTGCCGTCGCCGATGTTGACGAGGCCGTACTGCACCGTCGTCGTGAACGTCGGCACGACGGTGATCTCGAGACCGATCACGCGCCAGCCGTTCGAGCCGGACGTCGTCGCCAGCGCGGCCGCCGTGCTCGCGGTGACGAGCTTCGGCATCGCGGCGGCGTGCACCGCCGGGTTCACGCGCGCGCCCGGCACCGGGATGCCGTTCATGTTGCTCGGGCGGATCGTGATCCACCCGTTCGCGGCGGTTCCCGCCTTCGCGGGAAGCGTGAAGTTGCCCTGCAGCGTGATGCCCGCGTCGATCACGATCTCATCGCCGCGCACCGCCGAGTTGATCGCCTGCTGCAGGTTGCCGCCCGCGTGCACGGGGATCGACTTACCGGTGACCGCCGGCAGCGCCGTGTTCACGGTGACGAGCGGCAGCGCCGCGGCGGCGGCGTTCACGTTGCCGCTGCCGCCGCCCGAGCCGGTCGTGACGGTGATCGTCGACGTGCCGGTCGCGGCGCCCACCTTAGCGGAGATGGTCGCGGAGCCCGCGGCGACCGCGTTGATCGCGCCGCTCGCCGTCGTGCCGCTCACGCTGGCGATCGCCGAGTTGCTGGACGTCCACGTCACGGTCTGCCCGCTCACGATGTTGCCGAGCGAGTCCTTCGCGGTCGCCGTCGCCGCCGACGTGCTGCCCGTCGTGACGCTGGCCGGCGAGAGGCTCACGCTCACCGTCTTCACCGGGAGCGTGGAGCTCGTGCCGGTCGTGATCGTGATCGCGATCGTTCCCTTCGCGCCTGTTCCCGTCACCGCCGTGATCGTCGCGACACCAGCGCCGACACCCGTGACGAGCCCACTCGACGAGACGGTCGCGATCCCACCAGAGCTCGTGTTCCATGAGATGCTGCGGCCCGGGACGACGTAGCCGTTCGTGTCGTAGCAGGTCGCCGTCAGCTGCACGGTCTTGCCGGTCGTGATGCTCGTCGTCGTGGCGGTGAGCTTCACGGTGCTGACCAGCACCTCCGTGGCGAGCACCACGACCGGGATCGTGTCGGCCACCGCGCCGACGTAGTCGACGATCTTCACCGTGCCCGCGACCGCGCCCGCCGTGACGAGTCCTTTGGAGTTGACGCTCGCGATGCTCGTGTTGCTCGATTTCCAGAGGATCGCCTGACCCGAGGCGCTCGCGGCACTGGCGACGGCGCTCGAGGCGGTCAGCTGAATCGACTTCGACACCTGGACCGCGTTGCTCGCGGCGAGCGAGAAGTTCGGGAGGACCGGCAGTGTTCTCGGTTCGAGCGTCGGAGCGGAGGGGGCCTGATCGGCGCAGGCCGCCGCGGCGAGGACGGCCCAGGGCAGGATGGACCGGGAGCGAAGTAGGAGAGACATGTCGGGACTTCGAACTGGGTTGCGCTCGGCGGCTCGACTGGCATGGCGCGACATGCAGTGATCGCGCGGTAGCCTCGGGGCTTTGCGTCGCCGCCTTTCGGCGGGTTTGCCATTGTCAACGGCCCGGTGTGCTGGGCGTCGTGATCGCGCCGACTCAGCGTGCTCGTGGCGTAATAGTCGGTCTTCCCGAGGACGCCGTCCATGCGGTCAAGCAACACAAAAACGTGACAGGCTGACCGTATGGCCAATTATATGTATCGAATTGACAACGAGTTACCACGTTCTAATGATTAGAGCAGCTAAATCGACCTGAGCCGGTGACCCACGACACACGCTGCCTGTGCGTCGCGCCGCAACGGACCCGAGCGCAGCCAAGATCGCACAGCCACGTCCCCGTTTCGTCACGCGCTCACCCCGTCCCGGATGTGAAGCGGCCCCGGAGCGGCGAGACGTCGCCGGTCCGGGGCCGATGCGAATTCGGTCGGGAGCGCGCTAGACGACGGCGCGCGCCTGCGACACGACGTTCGCCAGCGACGGCGATCCCGCCGACGGTCGGCCGAGCTCACCGCGCGTCAGGTTCCCGAGCCACAGCTCGAGGGCGACCAGGCGCCAGAGCAGGTAGCTGTGGTCGCGCCGACCGACCAGGTGCTCTCCGATCACGCGACGCACCGCCTCCACGTCCACGTACTCCTGCGAGGCGGCGCCGCGCTCCGTCAGCCGATCGAGCCGATGGCGCAGCTCGTTGCGGAACCAGCGCGCGAGCGGCACGCCGAATCCCTGCTTTCGCTTCGCGAGCACGGAGTCCGGCACGATCCCCCGAATCGCCTCACGCAGGATCCACTTCCCGACGCCCCCCTGCATCTTGAGCGCGCTTGGCAGCGACGACGCGAACTCGATGAGGTGGTGATCGAGCAGCGGCACGCGCGCCTCGAGCGAGACGGCCATGCTCATGCGATCGACCTTGGTGAGGATGTCGCCCGGCAGGTAGCTCAGCATGTCGACGAGCGTGACCTGCGTGTCGAAGTCGCGCCCTGACGCCTGATCGAACCACGGATCGAAGAGCGTCTCGAGCGACTCGATTTCCGAAGCGACCGTCGCCGACGCGACACCGCCGTCGACGCTCGACAGCGGCATGGCGACGGTGCTCGCGTAGCGCCCGCGCCGCGTCCGCGCGAGGTCGAGCAGACGGTTGCGACCGGGGCTCACGTGGGGCAGTCGCCGTGCGACCGCGCGCAGGAGATCCCGGCCAACCGTCGTCGGCAGCTCGCCGCGCTCGCGCGCCGCCATGTAGCGCGTGTAACCGCCGAACAGCTCATCGCCGCCGTCGCCCGAGAGTGCGACCGTGACGTGCTGCCGCGCGAGCTGCGAGACGAGATAGGTCGGCAGGGCCGACGAGTCGGCGAACGGCTCGTCGAAGCCGCGCACGACCTCCTCGACGAGCGCGTCGGCGTCAGGTCGGACGATCAGCTCCGTGTGATCGGTCTGCAGCTCCCGTGCGACGCGGGCCGCGTGCGGCGCCTCGTTGAATTCGCGCTCCTCGAAGCCGATAGAGAAGGTGCGCACCGGCCGATCGAGCGCGCGCGCCATGTGCGCGACCACGGTCGAGGAATCGATCCCGCCCGACAGGAAGGCGCCGAGCGGCACTTCGGACTCGAGGTGGCACCGGACGCAGTCGTCGATGAGGCGGCGGAGCTCCTCGATCGCGGTCGGCGCATCGATCCGCGGCGACTCCGCGCGCACCGGCGTCCAGTAGCGCGAGAGGCGTACGCCCTGCTCGCGATCCCACGATAGCACGTGACCAGGCGGCAGCTTTCGAACGCCCTCGAAGATGCAGTGCGGATCGGGGACGTAGCCGAGGGCGAGGTAGCGCGCGACGGCCGATCGATCGATGCGGCGCGGGAACGCCTCGAGCGCGAGGAAGGCGCGGAGCTCCGACGCGAACGCGACGCCACCGTCGGTCTCCCAGTAGTAGATCGGCTTGATGCCGATGCGGTCGCGCCCGATCAGGAGCCGCTCGCGACGCGAGTCCCAGATCGCGAAGCCGTACATCCCGCGCAGCTCCTCGACCATTGCGTCGCCGCGCTCCTCGTAGCCGTGCACGAGGGTCTCGGTGTCGCAGTGCGTCGTGAAGCGATGCCCCGCCGCGACGAGCTTCGCCCGAAACGGATGATGATTGTACAGCTCACCGTTGTAGACGGTGACGATGGAGCGGTCCTCGTTGTAGATCGGCTGATGCCCGCCGGCGACGTCGATGATGCTCAGGCGTCGCATCCCGAGCGCGACCACGCCGTCGCTGAACGCCGCGACGTGTCGCCCCTCGTCATCCGGTCCGCGGTGGACGATCGCGCCGCACATGCGGCCGAGCAGCTCGTTCGCGCGCTCCGTCGTCGTCGCGCCGAGTTGCGCCGTCACGCCGCGCGCGCCTGGGCGGCCGACGAATCCGGCTATGCCGCACATGGATGTCGCTCGTGAATCCGGGTGGCGTCGCGCCGGGGCGTAGTGCTCACGCCGTGCGCTGCAATCGCATCTGCTCCAGCTCGCGCATCCCGACGTCGGCGAGCGCCCAGAGGAGCGCCACGTGGATGTACGTGAACGGGATCTTCTGCCACGAGCCGAACACGGCGTCGCAGAGGAACGCGATCAGCGCCAACTGCAGGAAGTAGAGCTCGCGCTCTCGCTCGGGCCAGATGGACTTGAGCGCCTTTCGTGCGCGGACCACCGTGATCATCACGGCGACGAAGATGGACGCCCACGCGATGAAGCCGGGGATGCCCGTCTCCGCGGTCGTCTCCAGGTAGCTGCTGTGCGCGGATCGTGCGCCGCGCGCGAGCGACTGGAACTCGGTGCGCCGCGCCATCACGAGGTGCGCGTACTCGTACGCGCCGATCCCGACGCCCGTGACCGGTTTCTCCTGGATGATGCGACGCGCGACCTTCCACAGTTCGAGTCGCTGCTCGGCCGACTTCGAGTCGTTGGCCTGCGACATCTGCCCGCTGCGTGCCGCGCTGGTCAGACTCGTCATGCGCTTCCACACGGACTTCGGCGCGAACATGCTCACGACCACGCCCGCGACGAGGAGCATGCCGAGCAGCTTCGTGCGATTCGGGTGCGTGAGGATCACGAGGACCGTCGCGACGGCGAGCGCGATGATCGCGCCGCGCGACTGCGTCTGGAAGATGACGAGGGGAATGAGCGTGATCCCGAGGATCGCGCAGTAGCGCAGCCACTTGTTCCGCTCGACGAAGAGGATGCCCGCCGCGAGTCCGAGCGGACAGAGCAGGTACGCCGCGAGGTCGTTCGAGTTGGCGAAGATGTTGTTCCAGCCGATGCGGTCCTGCGTCGCGGCGTGGTAGATGAACTGGTTGAACAGCGCGCCACGAAGCGGGAAGAGCCCGAAGCAGCCGAGATAGAAGAAGATGAAGAAGCGGACGCGCGCTCGATTGTTGAGCACCGTCAGCGCGACGAACGTGATGAGGAGCACGCGACCGAGCGCCTTGGTCTCCTCCATGACGGCGACCGAGTACTCGGAGTTGAACGCGCTGACCGCGGCCCAGGTGAAGAAGAGCAGGAAGCAGAGGAACGGCGGCGGGAAGCGCAGCCGCTCGCCGCTCATCGGCAGCATCGCGAGGGCGACGATCATCGAGGCCTGGCCGAGCGGCGCCACGTAGGTCGTGATCACGCCGCAGTACACCAGGAAGCCGACGTAGCTGATGCTCCAGTCGACGCCCTGCCACGGCCACGTGGGCGACCAGGGCCGCCCGAGCGTGCCGGGGACGGCGATCCGCATCCGGCGCGCCTGCTCCGCGGCCCAGTCGGCGGCGCGTGCGACCCCGCCGCGCTGGCGCGTCGGCGCGACTGCGCGAGGCGTCCGGACCGGGACGACCGTCGGTGCCGCCGCCGGTCTGTCGCCCAGCCCGCCTCGTACCCGGATCGGGTTTCGCACGGGACGCGTGCTCGTCACGGTACAACTCCGGAGAACGAAAGGTGTTCGCTCGTGCTCGACAATCTAATTCTTACCGTTGCAAGTATCGGACGGAACCCGGTCGGGCGCCGCATCATCGCGCCGAAATCCCGGTGGGGACCGCGAACGCCGCCTTCAGCCGCTCGACGTAGCGATAGGGGAGCCGCACGCGCCCCATCAACCGACCCTCGTTGATGTCGCCGTGGTCATCCGAGCCGCCGGTCACGAGCAGGTCGAGCCGCTCGGCGAGCGCGAGGAAGCGCGCCGTCTCGTGCTCGTCGTGCTGTGAGTAGAACACCTCGAGCGCGCGAAGACCGCGCGCCGCGAGCTGCTCGATCTCGTCATCCGTGACGTCGGAGCGGCCCGGGTGTGCGACGGCGGCCACGCCGCCCGCGCGGGCGATCAGCGCGATCCCTTCTTCGGGCGTGATCTTCACGCGCTCGACGTAGCAGCGGCCGCCGTTGGCGATGAACTCGTCCGTGAACGCCGACTTCACGTCGGGCACGATGCCGGCTTCGACCATCGCGCGCGCGACGTGCGGACGGCCGATGTTCTCGCCGCCGGCGATCGCCTGCACGCGCTCCCACGAGACCGCGAAGCCGAGGTCGTTCAGGCGCTGCACCATCCCTTCGGCGCGCCCGAAACGACCGGCACGCACCCGTGAGAGCGTGTCGAGCATCTCGGGGTGATGCGCATCGATGCCGTAGCCGAGGATGTCGAGCTGCCGTTCGTCGATGAGTGTGGAGATCTCGACGGCGGGGATGAGCTCGAGGCCGAGCGTGCGAGCGGCGTCGCCGGCCTCGCGAAGACCGGCGACGGTGTCGTGGTCGGTGAGCGCAATGGCGGAGAAGCCCATCGCCGCGGCCCGACGCACGACCTCCGACGGCGTGTCGCTGCCGTCGGAGGCGGTGGAGTGAAGTTGGAGATCGGCGAACCGCTCGGCGCTCACGCGACCGTCGCCGTCTCCGCGGCCTGCGCCCGATACGAGTCGCCGAGGATCTTCGCGACTTCCGGGCGCGAGAACTCGGGCGGCGGGAGCTCTCCGTTGGTGAGCATCTCGCGCACCTTGGTTCCGCTCAGCACGACGTGATGCTCGCGGCCGTGCGGGCACGTGCGCGCGCTCGCGAGGTTGTCGCACGCCTTGCAGAAGAACGAGTGCTCGAACTTCACCGGGATGATCCCGAGCTCGTGCTGCGGGAACGTGTCGATGAGGATCTGCGCGTCGTAGGAGCCGTAGTAGTTGCCGACGCCCGCGTGATCGCGCCCGACGATGAAGTGCGTGCAGCCGTAGTTCTTCCGGCAGATCGCGTGGAAGATCGCCTCGCGCGGGCCGGCGTAGCGCATCGCGGCGGGGAAGACGGCGAGCGTCGCGCGCGTCTTGGGATAGTAGTGCTCGAAGATGACCTCGTACGTCTTCATGCGGACGTCGGCCGGCACGTCGTCGCCCTTCGTCGCGCCGACGAGCGGATGCAGCAGCAGCCCGTCGATCGTCTCGAGCGCGACCTTCTGCAGGTACTCGTGCGCGCGGTGCACGGGATTGCGCGTCTGGAAGCCGACGACGGTCTTCCACCCCATCTCGTCGAACTTCCTGCGCGTGTCGAGCGGCGTGAGACGGTACTGCGTGAAGTCGTCGTGCGACGGCCGATCGATCACCCACACGGGACCGCCGAGGTAGACGTCGCCCTGCTTCATGACGCGCGCGACGCCGGGGTGCGCGGTCTCGGTGGTGCCGAAGACGTTCTGCGCTTCCTTCGTCTTGTCGGGCGAGAAGATGTCGGTGACCTGCATGAGGCCCACGACCTTTCCCGACGCCTCCGCGAGCGCGATCTCATCGCCGAGCTTGAGCGCGGCGGCGCGCTGCTTCGAGGTGGCGAGCGTGACGGGCATCGACCAGATCAGGTTGTCGGACAGACGCATGCTGTCGACGACCGTGTCGTAGTCGGCCTTCCGCATGAAGCCCGTGAGCGGCGAGAGCGCGCCGACGCCGATCATCTCCAGGTCCGCGAGCTCGCGATCATCGAGCGTGAAGGTGTGCGACGCGGGGACCTTGTCGGCACGGACTTTCGCCGCGGTGCGCGCATCGCCCGAGAGCTCTCGATTGACGAGCGTGCCGCCGTGCGGGGTGCTCGGACCGGGCGTCTTCTCGACGGCACCGCGGCGCGTCGCGCCGGCGGCGGCATCGGCGGCGGGGATGTAGCCGCGCGACTCGAGCAGCGCGATCACCTTCGCGGCGCTCTCCTCGATCGACTCGCTGGCGGTGTCGAGGACGAGCTCCGGATTCTCGGGCTCCTCGTACGGATCGTTGACGCCGGTGAAGTTGGGGATCTCGCCGGCCATCGCCTTCTTGTACATCCCCTTCACGTCGCGCTCGAGGAGCGTCTCCATCGGCGTGCGGACGTAGACCTCGAGGAAGTCGCCGATCTCGGCCCGGGCGGTGTCGCGCATCTTCCGGAAGGGCGAGATGAATGCGCTCAGGACGACGACCTGGTTCCGGGTGAGCAGCTTCGCGACGAAGGTCACGCGCTCGATGTTCTTGTCGCGATCCTCCTTGGAGAAGCCGAGGTCGCGGGTGAGGCTCTGGCGGACCACGTCGCCGTCGAGGCGCTCGGCGTGGACGTGGCGCTCCTGCAACAAATCATGCACCCGTCTCGCAACAGTCGTCTTGCCGGAGCCGGAGAGCCCGGTGAACCAAACGGTGACGCCTTTCGACATGAGGAACCCTGGAGAGGTGAGGTTGGGGGCAGCGTGGCAAGTCGCGCGCGGGCGTTGAGTTGCGTCGCGCACGGGGGCACGATTCGACCGGGAGCGGCGGCGTGGGGCCGGCGTTCGGACGGTTCGGATGGTACCGGATGGTTCGGAATCGGGTCGCGGGGAAGGCCGCGAGCCGGAGGAAAGGTATGCAAGCGGACGGCCGGCGTGAGCAAGAGTTTGGGGTCAGAGCATGGGGTCAGAGCATGGGGTCAGAGCATGGGGTCAGAGCATGGGGTCAGAGCATGTGCTATGATCCCCGTGCTCTGACCCGAGTGTGGCCGCGTCCCGACAAGTCGTGCGTCGACGTCACCACAATTCCCGCGGCGATCGCGTATATGTGGGGTCAACACGCCCGCCGACGGAGCGCCGAACTTGCTACCTGGTTGCGCGTCGGACCGACTCGATACGCGATCCGGTCTGGCAGGAGCCGAGCGCTCCCGTCATCATGCAGTAGCCCGCCGGACCGCGACCCGCGTCGTCCGGTGCGACCCTCCAACACGCCTCCGCGCCCGACGACGATATGTACATCGGTCCCGACTCGATGATGCCGCTGGCTTCGGCGTTCGCCGCCGTCGCCGGATTCCTGCTCATGTTCTGGCGGCGACTGGTGGGCGCGATGCGGTTCCTGGCGCAGCGGCTCGGAGCGAAGTTCGCGAAGCGCTGAGTCGCGACGCGTGGCCGACGGAACGCGCACCGTGAACGAGCGCGTCAGGCCAGCCCGCGCCGCCTCGCTCGTCCTCTGGCTCGCGCTCGCGGGCGGATTGCTCGCGGGACTCGTCTACGCCGCGGCGCTCTCGTTCCGCATCCGCGCGCTCCACCAGTTCACGTTCACGCCATCCGACGTCGTGTGGATGGCGCCGATCGCGGACGTCGCGCTCTTCCTCGTGCTCGCGGCGCCGATCGCGCTCGTGTTGGGGCGAACGCACCGGCGGTGGACGACGCGCATCGGGCTCTTCGTCATCGCGATGGCGCTGGCGATGTCGCTCGTGCTGCCGATCTCGATCCTGCATCCCGCCGCGACGCTCATCATCGCCGCGGGGATCGCGACCCGCATCGTCGCCATGCTCGAGGCGCGTCCCGATGTGTGGCGCGCTCGGCTCGCGCGCGGCTCGGCGGTGCTGGCGGCGGTCACGATCGCCTGCACGTGCGTCGTGCGTGTGAGCCCCGTGCTGCGCGAGCGTCGCGCGATGGCCTCGCTGCCCGCGCCGGCCGCCGGTGCGCCGAACGTGCTGCTGCTCATCCTCGATACCGTGAAGGCGTCGAACATGAGCTTCTACGGCTACGCGCGGAGCACGTCGCCCTCGATCGACTCGCTCGCGCCGACGAGCACCGTCTTCGACTGGGCCATCTCGCCGGCGTCGTGGACGCTCCCCTCGCACGGGAGCATGTTCACCGGACGCCGCGCGAGCGATCTCACGACGCACGTCAGCCTCCCGCTCGACGATCGCGACTCCACGCTCGCGGAGGTGTTCGCCCAGCGCGGCTACGCGACCGGCGGCTTCGTGGCGAACCTGCTCTTCACGATCCCGGAGACGGGGCTCGACCGTGGCTTCGCGCGCTACGAGAGCTACACGACGAGCGTGCGCTCGTTGTTCTGGAGCGCGACGCTCGCGCAGACGCCGGTGATCCGCCGGCTCGTGCGCATGCGCGACCCGAAGGGCGCGCTGCGCGGCCTGCTCAAGCTCGACCTGCAGCTGCAGCGCGAACCGGAGCAGGCGCGAAAGCGCGCACCGCGCGTCGTCGACGAATTCCTCGGGTGGCAGCGCGGACTGGACGGCCGGCCCTTCTTCGCGTTTCTCAATCTCTTCGACGCGCACGAGCCGTTTCCGCCGCCCGAGCCATACGCGTCGCGATTCTCGAAGCACCCCAAGTTCCTCGACTGGTACGACGGCGGGATCGCGTACGAGGACGCCCAGGTCGGCCGACTGCTGGCGACGCTGCGGCGACGCGGTGTGCTCGACAACACGATCATCGTCGTGACGTCGGACCACGGGCACAGCATGGGTGAGGCGGGCCACTTCGGCCACGGGAAGACGGTGTACCTGCCCACGCTCCACGTGCCGCTGCTCGTGCGCTGGCCTGCACACGTGCGCGAGGGCGTGCGCGTCGCGGAGCAGACGTCGCTCCGCGACCTCGGCGCGACACTGCTGGATCTCGCCGCCGGCGGCGCGCAGGGATTCCCGGGCACGTCGTTCGCGTCCGCGCTGCAGGGCGGCGCCTACGCGCCCGCTGCGGCGCTCGCCGAGGTGCGGTCACGCGGCGGCCCGGCGGCGCACGACGGCGCGAGCTCGGTCGTGTGGAAAGGGCTCCACTACATCCGCATCGGCCAGCGGCGCGAGGAGCTGTACGACATCACCGCCGATCCGCTCGAGCTGCGGAACCTCGCCGCCGATTCCGCGAACACCCTCGCGATGAGCGATCTGCGCGCGCGCCTCGATCGTTCGCTGGCGTCGAAGTGAGGACATGAGCGACGTGACGGCGCGTCCGTCCGCCGCGCGATGGCGCGGCGCGCTCGAGGTGTCGCTGGTGGCGGCGTGGAGCGCGTTGCTCACGGCGCTCGTGCACGTGGGCACGGTGGGCGTCGAGGCGATCGCGCTCGACCGACTGGTGTTCACATCGCGCGACGTCGTGTGGATGGCGCCGCTCTCGTATCTCGTCTTCTTCCTCGCGCTCGCCGTGCCGCTCGCGGCGCTCGCGTTCGCGGTGCCGCCGCGGGCGCGCACATGGGTCGTGCGCGTGGCGACGTTCGGCTTCGTCGCGCTGGCCGCGTTCACGTGTCTCCTGCCGTACACGATGATCGCGCGCTACGCATCGGCGACGCTCGCGGCGGGCGTCGGCGTGCAGATCGCGCGCCTCGCGAGCGCGCGTCCCGAGCGGTGGACGCGTCGCTTCGCCGTGCAGAGCATTGCCCTCGTGCTGCTGCTCGGCGTCGCCGCTGCGGGAGCGAGTGGGTGGCGATCGCTTCGCGAGCGTCGCGCGATCGCGGCGCTGCCTTCCGCGACGGGCGATGCACCGAACGTGCTGCTCATCATCCTCGACACGGTGCGCGCCGCGAGCCTGTCCCTGTACGGCTACGGCCCGCCGACGACGCCGGAGCTGGCGCGCATCGCGAGCGAGGGCGTGACGTTCGACCGCGCGTTCTCGGCCGCGCCGTGGACGCTGCCGTCGCACGGCTCGATGTTCACGGGACACTGGCCGAGCGAGCTGACGGGGAGCTGGACGACCGCGCTCGACGATCGCTATCCGACGCTCGCGGAGCGCTTCGCGTCGCACGGCTACCTCACGGCGGGGTTCGTCGCGAACCATCACTACGCCTCGTGGGACTCGGGCCTCGATCGCGGCTTCCAGCGCTACGAGGACTACGCGCCCACGTGGCGGCAGGTGCTCGAGAGCAACACGCTCTATCAGACGAACACGGTCCGTCAGCTGCTGGGCGCCACGTCGCTCGCCGGTGCGTGGCGCGCGATCCGTCGGTCGGACTGGGACGTGCTGCGCAACCTGCGGAGCGATCCGAAGCGCGGCGAGGCGGTCACGCGCGAGTTCCTCGACTGGAACGCCGCGGCGCCGCGGAAGCCGTTCTTCGCGTTCCTCAACTATCTCGACGCGCACCAGCCGACGTACGCGCCGAAGCCGTTCGAGCGATTCCACAGCGGTCGGCGTGGGATCGACCACTACGACGCCGCGATCGCCTATCTCGACGACCAGGTGGGCGGGCTGCTGCGCGAGCTCGATCGGCGTGGGATCCTCGACAAGACGATCGTGGTCGTCGCGTCGGACCACGGCGAGCTGTGGGGCGAGCACGGGCTCACTGGGCACGCGCACAATCTCTACCTGCCGGTGCTGCAAGTGCCGCTCGTGATCCGCTATCCGGCGCGATTGCCGGCGGGCGCGCGCGTCGCCGCGCCAGTGTCGCTGCGCGACCTCGCGGCGACGATCGTGGACCTGGCGGCGCTGCACGATGTGGCGTCGTTCCCGGGGACGTCGCTCGTGCCGCTCGCGACCGACAGCGCCACATCGGCGACGAGCCCCGTGCTCGCGCAGGTCGCGAAGGGGCTCAACGTCGAGCCGCACCTGCCCACGTACCGCGGGCCGATGCGCGCCGCGATCGACGAGCGGATGCACTACATCGTGAACGACGGCGATCGCGCGGAGGAATTGTTCGACTACGTCGCCGATTCGAGCGAAGCGAAGAACCTCGTCGCCACGCCAGCCGGGCGCTCGCTGCTCGAGCGTTATCGCGCGAAGGCCAAGCCGGGCGGCGAGACGGAGCGCTGAGCGCCGCTCAGTCGAGCGGGCGGAGCGCGCCGGCGACCTCTCCCGCGGCCCAGGCGGCGCCGAGCGCGATCAATGCGGGCAGCGCGCGAACGAAGATGCCGACACGATGCGGCGCGCGACCGAGCGTCGCCCAGGCGCGCGCGGCGAAGAGCGCGGGCAACGCGGGCGCGAGTCCCACGCGCACCACCGACTTCGCCTTCGACTCGGCGCGCGCGCGCGCGGAAGCGAACTCGCGCCCGTAACCGAACCATTCGACGAGCGCGCGGCCGAGCGAGAGGGATCGTCGTTGGCGGACGACGATCGAGGGATCGAGCCAGAGCGTCTCGCCCGCGTGTCGGAGCGCCCAGTGCACGTCGGTCTCGCGCAAGGCGGCCGGCCACGCGTGCGCCACGCGGTCCAGCGCGACCACCTTGTAGCTGACGTTGCACGAGGTGAGCGACTCGCGCGCGCCGGCGGCGAGCGGCGGCATGTAGCGTCCGTAGTCGAGCAGGTACATGGCCCAGCCGAGTGCGCCGTCGGGCAGCTGCTTCTCGACGACGCCACCGATGGCGGCGTGTGGCTCGTCGTGCGCGCGCATGACGTTCCGTACCCAGTGCCGATCGGGGAGCGTGTGATCCTCGATCACGGCGACGACGTGGCCGCGGGCCGCGCGCACGCCCGCGCCGCGCAGGATCGACGGCTCGACGTGATCGCCGGCGACCTCCACCCACTCGAAGTGGAGCCACGGCAGCGCCTCGAAGTCGACGGCCTTCAGCGCCGCGAGGGTCGATGCGTCGTGCGGCACCACGAGCTCGTATGGCGGCGCATCCTCCTGGGCCGCGAGCGCGCGCAGCCACTCCGTGATCGACGCGGCATCTCCGAGGATGACGAGCACGATCGAGAGCGGCGGCGCGTAGCGGACCTGTGGGGTGGTCACGACTTCGTGCCGCGCGCCTGGAGCAGCGGGCCGACGAGCGCGAGGAGCGAGCGGGCGACGGGCATCGTGCGCGCTTGCTCGTAGCCGGCGGCGAGCGCGCCGGCGACGCCGCGGAACTGCGCGCGCTGCGAATCGGAGAGCGACGGGATGTCGGTGCGCACGTCGGCGAAGCTCGCGGCTCGGAGGGCGCGTCGCAGTCCGCCCATCGAGAGCAGACGGCGCAGCGGCGGACGCGCCATCTTGAGGCGCGCGATGGCGCTCACGAGACGCCAGGGCAACAGGCTGCCGCCGAACGTGCCGATGTGCGGATCGGGCCCGATGCTGAGCCGATTTGGTGTGCTCACGAGCAGATCGCCGCGCGAGCGCAGCACGCGGTGCGTTTCCGAGAGCGCCGCACGCTGATCGCGCAACACCTCGAGCGCCGACTGCATCGTCACGACGTCGAACACGTCGTCGCGGAACGGCAGCGCCTCGGCGCAGGCGGCGACGAGCGTCGCGCGCACGCCGGCGTCCTCGAGTCGCTTCTTGCCGATGACGAGCCAGCGGAACGCGACGTCGACGCCAACCATCTCGGCGCCCCGGCGCGCACCGGCGACGAGCAGGGGCGCCGTGCCGCATCCGACGTCGAGCACCCGTCCGCGCAGCTCCGCGCCGAAGCTGCGTCGCCACGAGTCGAGGGCGGCGTCGGCACGCGCGACGCCGCCCACGAGCCGCGACATGTTCGCGCGCACGTCCGCCTCGGGGACCTCGGGGGTGACGTGGAAGTAGAGCTCCGCGAGCGCCGGGAAGTCGCGCGCGGCGAACTGCTCGTGCAGCATCCGCCCCTTCGTCCAGTCGCCCAGGATGGAGATGTAGGGGTCGGGAAAGATGCGCAGATCGGGGATGCCGAGGACGACGGGATATTCGTGCTCGCACACGGAGCAGCGAAGCACGGACTCGGCGTGGGGATCGGCGGGCGTCGCGCATTCGTCGAGCGCGGCCCGGCATCGCGGACAGACGAGCTCCAGCCAATCGTTCAGGAGGAACGCCATTCGGGAGGGCGAGAGGTCGCGTCGAGTCCAGCGATCGTGCGACGGATAGTTTACGCGTGGGTGCGGACACGGCGCGAGTGTGCGCGGGCGCACGTCGTTCGGCCTGCGGACGGATTTGGGACCGCGCGCCGGATGCGTGGGTAGCACTGAATGGGAGCGTCCCTCTCGCTCCCGCGCGGCGACGTTGTTGACGAACGCGACGGCGGCGCGCTTCTTGTCATGTAGGTGCGCATGAACCGACACATCCTCTCGCGCTCCACGCGTCGTGGCGTGATGCCGATCACGCGGCGGACGGCGTCGATGCTGGTCGTCGTCGCGCTGCTCGTCGGATGCGGCGGCGACCCGTCCGGGTCGGCGTCGATCGTGACGCCGACGCGGGTGTCGCGCGTGGACCTCTCGCCCTCGAGCGTGTCGCTCGGCGTCGGGGCGACGACGACGATGTCCGCGACCGCGTTCGACCAGAACGGACAGGTCATCAGCGGTGCGCGTTCTCGTTCTCGACCGACGATGCGTCGATCGCGAGCGTCTCGAACGGCGGCACGGTGACCGGCGTCTCCGTGGGCTCGACGGTCGTGCGCGCGGCGCTCGATGGGGTCTCGGGCAGCGCGGCGGTGCAGGTGAAGCAGCAGACGGTCGCGTCGATCGCGCTCGCGCCCTCGGGCTCCGCGTCCGTTCCGGTCGGGCAGACGTTGCAGCTCACGGCGACGGTGCTCGACGCGCAGGGGCTGCCGATCGTCGGCATGGTGATCGCGTACGCGAGCAGCAACGCGTCCGTCGCGACGGTGAGTGGGACGGGGCTCGTGACGGCGCTCGCGCAGGGCACGACGACGATCACGGCGACGGTCGCGGGGAAGAGCGCGAGCGTGAAGGTCACCGTCGTCGCGGCGGGCGCGGGGACGTCGATCGTGATCGATCCGAGCACGACGTATCAGACGATCACGTCGTGGGAGGGCGTCGCGCAGATCGGGCAGGTCGAGTGCCCGGCCGCATTCCCGTACTACAAGACCGAGGTGCTGGACCGCGCGATCAACGAGCTCGGTCTCAACGGGCTCCAGCTGAACGTGCAAAGCGGCGCAGAGAATCGCAGCGACTACTTCGCGCAGTGGCTCAACCGTTCGTTGAACGAGAAACAGTTCAACGACCTGATCTACCAGCCGACGAACGACAACGTCGACCCGTTCAGCGCCGATCCGACCGGTTTCCAGTGGAGCGAGGTCGATCACACGATCGACAACGTCATCGAGCCCGCGCGGCACCTCATGGCCCTGCGCGGGGAAAAGTTGTGGGTCCGCGCCACGTGGATCGACAACAAGACGACGCTTCCTCGGACGTACTTTCCGACGCGCGTGCCCGACGAGTACGCGGAGTTCATTCTCGAGCTGTGGAAGCACATCCAGACGAAGTACGGCTGGACGCCCGATGCGCTCGAGGTGATCCTCGAGCCGGACAACACCTATTACAACGCGTCGGAGATCGGCGCGGACATCGTGAAGGTCGGAGCGCGGCTCGCGGCGGCTGGCTATCGGCCGCGAATTCTCGCGCCGTCCGTCTCGACGGTCACGGGATCTCCGAAGTTCTACGACACCATGGTCGCGGTACCCGGCGTGCTGCAATACCTCACCGACTTCACCTATCATCGGTACGACTTCCAGAACGGGACGAACGCGGCGCTCCAGCAGATCGTCACTCGCGCGCAGCGTGATCATCTCAACACGGGGATGGTCGAGTTCAATCAGACGCGCGGGATCGACGATCTGTGGAACGATCTCACGGTCGGCAACAACTCGATGTGGGACCAGTACTCGACCGCCTTCTGCCTCCCGGCAAGCGGCGACCATCCCGAGACGTTGGGCCCGTACTTTCAGCTCAACGTGAGCACGCCGACGGCGCCGCGCGTCAACATCACGAACAACTCGAAGCTCTTCCGGCAGATCTTCCTCTTCGTGCGCGCGGGCGCGGTGCGCCTCGGCGCGACGAGCGGTGCGCCGTCGAGCGTCGGCGCCATGGCGTTCCGCAACACGAACGGGAAGTACGTGGCGATCGTGCGCGCGATCTCGGGGGGCGCGACGTTCTCGGTGAACGGGCTGCCCGCGGGGAAGTACGGCATCAAGTACGCGACGAGCGCGCAATGGGACATCGACCTGCCGGATCAGACGATCAGCAGCGGCGGCGCGATCACGACGTCGATCCCGGCGGCGGGGCTTCTCACGATCTACGCGCGCTGATTCCCACGTCCGTCGTCCGCGCACGCGCGAGCGTCTGGTTCCTAGCACTCGCGGCGTGCGCGGCGCCGCCCGTGGATGCGCCGGCGCTCCTCATCGAGACGACGCCGTCGGCGATCGCGATGCAGCCGGGCGATGCGCCGCTGCGCCTCTCGGCGGTCGCCTACGACACCGCGCTGCACCCGCTCCGTGCGCGCGTCGCCCTCGCGTCGCTCGACACGATGGTCGCGCGCGTCGATGCCGAGGGCGTCGTGCATGCCGTCGCGCCGGGACGCACGGCGCTCCTCGCGCGACTGGGTGAGGCCAGCACGCGGGTGGCCGTCGTCGTCGGCGCGCGGGACACGGCGGCGTCCGACGTCGTGCGGCTCGACCTCGTGCCGCACGCGCGTTACCAGACGATCAACGGCTGGGAGGCGACGGTCGGCATCGGGCTCGACGACTGCGACACCGTCGCCGTCGAGCGCTATCGGCCCGCGATCATCGCCGCGGCCGTGCGCGACATGGGGCTCACACGCCTGCGGCTCGAGGTGCCGAGTGGGCTGGAGCAGCGCGTGGATCTCTTCTCGAGGCGACGCGCGGGGACGCTGTCGTTCAATGCGTGGAAGGACGTGCGCTACCGTCCCGTGAACGACGATGCCGATCCGTTCAACGCGGATCCGGCCGGCTTTCAGTGGGGATGGCTCGACCAGCAGGTGACGCGCACCGTGCAGCCGATGCGCGACGCGCTGGCCGCGCGCGGCGAGCGCCTCTACGTCAACCTGCAGTACGTCGACTTCACGCTCGGCACGAGCGACAAGACGTTCCTGCACATGAAGGCGCCCGAGGAGTACGCGGAGCTCATCGAGGCGACGTTCGCGCACCTGTACGAGACCTACGGGTGGGTTCCCGATGCCGTGGAGGCGACGCTCGAGCCCGAGCACACGCTGTACGATGGCGCGGACATCGGGCGCTCGATCGTCGCCGCGGCGAAGCGACTCGCGCGGCACGGATGGCACCCCGAGTTCATCGCGCCGAGCACGACGTCGGTCGCCAGCGCGGCGATGCTGTTCGACGAGGTGGCGCGCGTGAGCGGCGTGCGTCCGCTCGTGCGCGAGATCGCGTACCACCGCTATCAGCACGTCTCCGCGCCGGCGCTCGCGGCGGTCGCACGGCGCGCACGCCGCGACGGCATCCGCACCGCGATGCTCGAGCACATCGGCGCCGACATCGACGAGCTGTTCGACGACCTGCAGCTCGGCCAGGTCTCCGCGTGGCAGCAGTACTCGATCGCGTACTGCTCGGTCTCGAACGCGAGCGAGGGCGGCTCCTACTTCAAGTTCGATCAGCGCGATCCCACGTACGGCAGCCTCACCATGTCGAGCTCCGCGCGCGTGCTGTCGAGCGTCTTCCGGCACGTGCGGCCCGGGTCGACGCGCGTCGGCATCGTGTCGCGCGACTCCGCGAGCGCCGACGCGATCGCCTTCGACACGCCTGGTGGCACGGTGGTCGTCGCCCGTTCGCGGGCGGGGGCACGCGTGCTCGTGCGCGGGCTCGAGCCCGGGCGCTACGGCGCGAGCATCGTCTCGCGACTCGGCGCCGCCGATCGGGCGAGCGAGAGCGAGCGGGTGATCGCGGTCGGCACGGATGGCGCGCTCAGCGCGGCGATCCCCCGACGTACCGTGCTCGTGATCTATCCAGCGACGGATTCCGTTCGCGCGTCGACCGCGCGCGACAGCAGCGGCGCGACGAGCGCCCACAGCACCGCGCACCCGTAGACGAGCGCCACCGCCGCCGCCCAGTGCTCCGCGCGCAGGCGATCGGGGTACGCGGCCCAGAGCACGATCGGCAGAGGGAGCGCGGCGGCGAGACCGACGACGAGTCGTGCGACGAGAGACGCCGGGACCGTCGCGGCGAGCGGCAGCGCCGCGAGGATGGACCACGGCCAGATGCCGAGGCTCGCGAGCATGATCGTCGCGGCGATGACGACGAGCGCGATCCTCTCGTGAGCGCGTCCAGCGGCGCCCCCGGTTTGCAGCTGACGAAGCGCGATGCCGGACAACACGAGCGCCATCACGCACCCCGCCGCGAGCACCATGCGGGTCGTGTCGCCTCCGACGACCATCGTGACGAGCGTCGGGATCGCGCCGACGCGCCGACTCGGCGCCGCGAACTCGAGCGCCGCGAGCGACCACCACCAGAACGCGAGCGCCGCCACCGCCAGCACGACGCGAGCGGTGACGGAGGCTCGCGTCACGCCTCGCCGGCGCGCGAGGAGCGCGTCCACGACGAGGAGCGGTGCGAGCGACGGCACGATGCTCGCCGCGACGACGAGCGCCCCGGACGCACCCGACGCGCGGCCGCGAGCGAGCAGCGCCGCCCACGCCGCGACGCCGAGCGCCGCGACGATCTCCGGCCGGCCCTCGCCGACGCCGAAGATCACGACGAGCGGCAGCCACCCCGCGAGGACGAGCGCGATGCACCGCGTGCGCGCGTCGAGCGGCGCCGCGAGTCGATCGGCGAGCAGCAACGTCCCGAGACACGCGATCGCGATGAGCAGCTTGAGCGCGACGAAGCCGAGTGCGATCGACGCGTTGGACGCAGCGGCCGGCAGCAGCGCGAGCGCGATCGCGCCCGGCCCGAGCGCGAACGGTGCGAGCGGCGCGTCGATCGGCAGGTGCTGCGCTGCCTGCCACGGCACGCTCGCGTGCGGCGACCAGATCCCCCACCACGCGGCACGCCCGCGCGCGAGCGCCTCCCACATGGTCGTGCTGACGACGGGAAGCGCGGCAACGGAGACGGCGACGAACGCGATGCCCCATCGGCGCAGCGCACGCGCCGTCGCGTCGCTCGGCGCCTCGCGCGATCGCACGAGGACCAGGATCATCGCGAACGCCGCGATCGTCGCGACGGCGATCGGTGCGGCGACGATGACCGCGAAGCGCGTCGGCTCGGCGACGATCCCCTCACCCGTGAACGCGACCGCGATGCGCCGCGCGAGCTCGCGACGCGGCAGCTCCGCGCGCGTGAGGCCTCCCGGCGGCGCACCGACCGACGGCGGGATCTCGACGGCATCGCGCGGGCGCGCTCGCGGCGGCGCCGGGAGCAGCGGCGCGAGCACGGATGCGACGGCGTCACCGATACGCTGATGGAAGACGAATCGCGCGTACGGCCGGCGCTCGAACGTCGCGGCGGGAGCGGTGAGGTACGAGGTCGCGGCGTGCGCGCCGTAGCTCAGCAGAGCGATGGTGCCGAGGAGGGCGACACGACGCTCGGGCGTCACGCCTCGCGCGCGTGCGGTGGCGGTCCCACGCGCGCGCCGCGCCAGAGCGCAGCGAGCGCGATCGCCGTCGCGAGGAAGACGACGTACGGGGCGATGCGCCCAGGCTGCAGCCCCGCGTATGCCGTCGACATCTTCCGCAGCGCGATCGTCATCGGGAGCATCGGCCCGTCGCCGATCAGCATCCGGAACGCGATCGGCACGCTCTCGCGCGTCATCGACACCGCCCACGAGATGGCGAGCGTGACGCCGATGAGCGGCCACGTCACCGTGGGCGGGAGGTGGATCAGCAGCGGCACGAGCGCGATGAAGAGCAGGGGCGCCGCGGGCACCAGATACCGCACGCCCGTGTTCCACTGCAGGCTCGCGAACTGGTTCGCGCTGCTGAACAGCCAGAGCGCCACGAACGCGGCCATCGCCCACAGGATCTCGCCGCGCGTCGCGATCCGATCGTCGGTGCGGACGAACGGCGCCGCGAGCCCGAGCAGCAGCAGCGGCGAGAACGCGAACAGTCCGTAGCGTGGGTCGAACAGGTTCCCCGCGAGCAGCTCGAGCGTCGGGATGGACATGCCGTTCCAGCCACGTACGCTGTACTCGGTCGCCGGCATGTAGCGCTGCGCGGGGAAGATCGGATTGCCGAAGGCGGCGTACTGGTAGAGCAGAAGCAGCGCGATCGGCCCCGCGGCGCCGAGCGTGAACCACGCGGCGTTGGCGGCCGCCGCGCCGATGCCGCGCGTGCGCCACCCCTCGACGAGCGCCCACAGTCCGAACACGAGGATCAACGGGATCGCGCTGTAGTCGCAGAGCAGCGAGAGCCCGAGCAGCGCGCCCGAGCCGACGATGGCGCCCCGCCCCGGTCCCACGCCCGCCGGCCGGCGACGGATGCCCACCATCGCCACGTACGCGCCGAGCACGCAGTGCGCGATGATCGCGTTCTGATTGAGGAACGCCGACCGGAAGAAGATCGGCGTCGCGAACGCGTACAGGAGCGCGATCCACAGCGCCTCGCGCTCGGCGCGCTCGTCATCGCCCAGACGCGCGCGGAAGAAGAGGAAGATCAGCAGCGCGGCCGCCGCGCCGAGTGGCGCCATGAGGCCCACCTGCATCGCGAGCGCGGCGAGGCCGAGCTTCACGTCGAGCCCACGGCGGCGTGCCTCGTTCATGAAGCGCGTGCGATTCGGCCGCGGGTCCTCGTACTGCGCCGGCGGCTTCGGGCTCGCGAGCGCGGGCTTGAGCGCGAAGATCGCCGCGATGACCGGGCGCGCGAGCTCGTACGGCACGGCGCCGAGGATCGACGCGCCCGGATTGTTGTTGATGTAGCCGCCGCGTCCCTGGATGTAGAAGAGATCCGGGTGCAGCCCCAGATACTCGTCCACGCGCACCGTTCCGTGCTCGGCCAACGCCATGGCGAGATAATTCTCGCGCACGACGTTGGACGAGAAGTGGACGCAGTAGACCAGCCAGACGGTGACGAGCAGCCGCCAGATGATCGGATCGCGACGAGTCACGAGCGGTCGATCAGTCTCCGCTCTCGACCGTCTCTTCTGCCGCCGACACGGCGTCCTGCGGAGGGAAGACCATCGCGCCGTAGTCCTCGCGCAGATTCGACGGGAGCGGCTTGGGCTGCTGCCACACCTTCCCCTTCGTCATCGCGCGCATGAGCGGCACCGGCTGATAGACGATGCTCGACCAGAGGAACACCTCGGTGGTGCAGTGGCACTCCTTGGCGGCGATGCTCGCGCGAATCTTCTTCGCCTCCTCCGACTTCCAGATCTCGGGGAAGGTGTTCTTGCGCAGGTTGCCGAGCGGGGTGCGCTGCTCGCAGACGCTGACGTCGCCGTTCGCGTAGATCACGCCCGAGATGCGACCGGCGCGGCAGGGGATCACCTGGTCGTTCTTCTTGATCGTCTCGACCTTCGCCCACTGGAGCATCGGCTCGACGATCGAGCCGTAGCGCGCTTCCTCGCGCGGCGCCCAGAGGCGGCGGATGTACTCGTAGAGCGACTCGTACTCCGCGAGCTTGGGGCCCACCAGCGACGGGTTTTTCCGGTCGCCGCGGATGATCGCCAGGTTGTGGTGATCCATCTTCGGGCAGCGATCGTACAGGTACGTCGTCAGCTTCCGAATCTCGGCCATGTTCACGTCGGTGGCCGTCGAGATGCAGTGGACGCGCAGACGCGGATCCTCTTCCTGCAGCTTGGCGAGCGCATCGTACGTCTGCATCGCGTGTTCGAAAGCGTGGCGCGCGACGCGGAAGTTGTCGTGGAACTCGGGCATGCCGTCGAGCGAGAGCTCGACCACGAACAGCTTGAGCGTGGGCTCCTTGAGCACCTCACGCACGGCCGCCACGCACTTCTCCGTGAAGTAGCCGTTCGACGGGACGTAGATCTCCTTCACGCCGTTCGTCGTGATGAACTTGCGCACGATCTCGCCGAACTCCTTCCGGATGAACGGCTCCCCGCCCGAGAGGTTGAGATTCTCGATCGGCCCGAGCGAATCGGAGAGCGCGAACAGCTCCTCCTTCGTCAGGTCGTCCTTCTTGTTGAGCGCCGTCCAGTAGAAGCAGTGCTCGCACTTCATGTTGCAGATGCTGTTGATGAACAGCACCAGAAAAGGCGGGCTGTCGGGATCCTGCACCGTGGCCTGTGCGGTGAGACGGGCGTGGCGCTGGACGCGATCGATGAGCTTCATGGACGTGTCTCCGAATGAACGACGAGCGGTCCCATCAGGAATATTATCGGCGTGATGCGGCACGACCCATCAGCCACGAGATGCCGCCGCTCAGCAGCCCCCCGCCGATCAATACGGCTTCGAAGATCAACCCCGTGGCCACCGCCTGGTACGCGGCGACGCCGAAGGGCTTGAACAGCACCGCCTGCGCGGCCTCGCGGACCCCGATCCCGCCCTGCGTCACGGGGAGCAGTCCGCTGAGCTTCGCGAGCGGCCACACGAACAGCCACACGTAGAGCGGGATCCCCGTGATGCCGACCGAGATCCCGAGCCACCAGTTGAGCGTCACGAGCAACGTCTGGAGCAGCATGCCGAGCAGGAAGCACTGGACCATCGCGCCCGGCCGGCTCCCCGTCGCGCGGACGGCGCGCCGGATCTGCACCAGCATGCGCCGCACCTTGAGCGGCAGCCGCCTCACCGGCAACACGGCCACCGCGACGAGCGTTCCCACGCCCATGAACGCCAGCGCCGCGAACAACATGAGAAAGATGCGTCGGCTCTGCGGATCGAGCGCGCGAGGACTCAGCAGCGCGCCGATCCCCGCGACGGCCGCGAGCCCCACGACATCCTGAATGCGGTCGAGCAGCGACCCGAGCACGAGCGCGCTCTTGGACTTGACGGTGTTGAACGCGAGCCCCGCGCGCACCACGTCGCCGCCGACGATGCTCGGCAGGAAGGTGTTGCCGAACAACCCGCCGTAGTACGCGCGCACGGCGTCGCGCCATTCGAGCCCCGCGCCGGCCGCGTTCACGAGCGTGCGCCACTTCCAGACGCCGACGAGATGGCTCGAGAGGTAGGCGGCCATCGCGACCGGCCAGATGAGCGGCGGCACGGAACGCAGCGCCTTCATCAGGTCCTGCCGCGGCAGCATCAGGAGGAGCAGCGCGAGGATGATCGCGCTCCCGCCGAGCCGCACGGCCGGATGCCGCCACGCGGGTCTCGGCTTCGCCGGCGCCGGTGTCGTCGCGGCGGGCGCCACGGTCTCGTCGATCATCGTCGCCGTCATCGCGTGGCCGCATGATAGCCCACGTACCACTCGACGAAGCGCGCCACGCCCTCGTCGAGCGTGGTGCGCGGCGCGAACCCGGTCTCGGCCATCAGGTCATCCACGTTCGCGTGCGTCGCGACGACGTCACCGGGCTGCATCGGCTTGGGCACGATGCGCGCCCGCTTGCCGGTATGTCGCTCGATCGTTTCCACGAGCCGGCGCACGGTGACAGGCGTGTGGTTGCCGATGTTGAAGATCCGGTACGCTGCGCTCGAACGGGCGGGATCGCGCGGATCGAACGTGCCCGCCGCTTTCGGCGCGCGATCGGCGACTCGCAGCACGCCTTCGACCACATCGTCGATGTAGGTGAAGTCGCGCTTGAGCGTGCCGTCGGCGAAGAGCGTGATCGGCTCGTCGTTGAGGATCGCCTCGGTGAAGCCGTAGACCGCCATGTCCGGACGGCCCCACGGACCGTAGACCGTGAAGAAGCGCAGACCGGTCGTGGGAATGCCGTAGAGATGGCTGTAGCTGTGCGCGAGCAGCTCGTTCGACTTCTTCGTCGCCGCGTACAGGCTCACCGGATGATCCGCGGGCGCGTGCTCCGAGTACGGCCGCTCGGCGCCATCGCCGTAGACGGAGCTCGACGAGGCGTAGACGAGGTGCTCGACGCGCGCCGCGCGGCACGCCTCGAGCACGCTCATGAATCCTTCGAGATTGGAGCTGACGTACGCCCACGGGTTCGTGATCGAGTAGCGCACCCCCGCCTGCGCGGCGAGGTGGATCACGCGTGTCGCGCCGGAGCCCACGATCACCTCACGCGTGCGCTCGTGCTCCGCGAGATCGAGGTCGACCATCTCGAAGCCGCTCGACTCCTCGAGCACGCCGACGCGCGCCCGCTTGAGCGCGACGTCGTAGTACGGCGAGAAGTTGTCGATCCCGAGCACGCGCTTCCCGCGCGCGAGCAGCGCCCGCGCGACGTGAAAGCCGATGAAGCCCGCGGCCCCGGTGATGACGACGGGAGGCGTCACGAGACGGGCGCCCTCGGATCCCGCTCGGCGATAAACGTCGGCTGCGCCGCGCGGACGCCGTTGAGCGGCGACGTGTCCGCGTGATTCATCTCGACGCCATCGCTCGCGCCATTCGGCCGCGGCAGCCGCGAGATGTCGGAGCCGAGGAAGTTCGCGATCCGCGAGTTCTGATCGGCGAGCATGCCGACCGACCAGATCATCAGCGTCGCGAGGAACGCGAGGATCACGGAGCCCGAGATCTTCTGCTTGTGGAACATGTCCCACACGAACTTCGCCACGCCCGACGCCGCGAGCGCCGCGCCGAGCGGCAGGAAGACGCGCAGCGGGTTGAAATACACGATCACGCGCAGCGTGAGGAGCGTGAAGTCGAACAGGTGCCGCGGCCGGATCTTCGAGTTGCCGAGGCGCGCGTGATAGTCGATCGGGAGATACTCGACCGCGTGCCCGTTGCACGTCGACGCGAGCGTGATCGTCGTCGTGAACGAGAAGCCGCGCGGCAACAGATGCGCGTAGCGCAGCACCAGGCTGCGCCTCATCAGGCGCAGCCCGGAATTAATGTCGGGGATCTCGCGCTCGGCGAGGTAGCTCGCGAGCCAGCGCAGGAACGCCTTCGCCGGCCGACGCTCCCATGGGATCGACGTCTCCTGCCCGATGCGCGCGCCGACCACCATCTCGTTCATCGGCGCCTTCGCGAGCAGGTCGGGGATCGACGCGACCGGATAGGTTCCGTCGGCATCGATGATCAGGATCCACCCGTGCTGCGCCGCGCGGATGCCGAGGAGGAGCGCGGCGCCGTAGCCCTGGTTCTTTGCCCGCCGCAGCACGCGCACGCCCGTCGTCGCCGCCTGCTCGGCGGTGTCGTCGGCGGAGCCATCGTCGACGACGATGATCTCCCATTTCCAGCCGGTGCGCTCGAGCACGGCGCGCACGTCGCGCACCTGCTGCGCCACGTGCGGACCTTCGTTGTAGGCGGGGATGACGACCGTCACCGCCTGCTCGAGCGGGACCAGCGTCCCGTCGACGACATTCTCGATACTCACCGCGTTGCTCCTGAGCTCGTGGAGTCGCCCGCCGACACGGCGACGACGACTTCGCCCCCGTTCACGCTCCCGGGGAAGGTGGCGGCGACGCGGTACCGCGTGCGCAGCCGCTCCATCACGTCCGGCTTGATCGCCTCCAGACGCACCGGGAACGTGTAGACGACGAACGTGCGCCGATGTCCCGCCTCGGCGGCGGCGAGCTTTCCAGCACATTGGGATCCTAAGCTTAGAATTCCACGTGGACAAGTTGTCGCG